>Ga0214923_10000546_pt1 | contig 56641 bp, 54 predicted proteins | sample LL1510_MetaG_FD_177993 | JGI IMG/M metagenome (GOLD analysis project Ga0214923, IMG submission 177993) | Freshwater microbial communities from Lake Lanier, Atlanta, Georgia, United States - LL-1510 | ecosystem: Environmental > Aquatic > Freshwater > Lake | place: USA: Georgia | collected...
GGTTATCTACTGGAACATCAAAGAAACCTTGGATCTGACCCGCATGCAGATCCATGGTTAAAACGCGTGAAGCTCCCGCAGTTGTTAGTAAGTTGGCGACTAACTTTGCTGTGATCGGTACGCGAGGCTTGTCTTTACGATCTTGGCGGGAATAGCCAAAATAGGGAATCACTGCTGTGATCGAATTTGCCGATGCACGCTTGAGAGCATCGATCAGAATCAGCAGCTCCATCAACATGTCATTTGGACTAACTACTATAGACTGTATGAGGAAGATATCGCGTCCCCGAACATTCTCATCGATTTGAACAGAAATTTCCCGATCGGGAAATGGAGTGAAGATAACTTTTCCTAACTCGACACCTAATTCCATCGCAAGTTCTTGTGCGAACTTGGGATGAGATGTTCCAGAGAAAAGTTGGACCATTTGGGGTGGAAGGATTCGAACCTCCGATACACGGTACCAAAAACCGCTGCCTTACCGCTTGGCTACACCCCAATTTGTGTGAACAGTCTAGAAAACGGCAAGATTTTGATCAACAACAAATGATTTTTTTAATAAGATAAGAACGATGAAGATTGTGCATGTGGCCTCAGAATTTGCCCCTCTTGCTAAAGCGGGGGGACTGGGAGATGTTCTCTTAGGACTCTCTAGGGCAACCCTTGAAAGCGGCCATGATGTCACAGTCATTATCCCGAAATATAGCTCTATAGATATTGATTGTCAAAGAGTTGCCGAATTGCATGACCTCTACAATGGCAAAAATGCCCTCACCACTTTTTGGAAAGCCCACTATCAGAATATCCCTCTTATCTTGGTGGAATCAGATCAGAATTTCTTCTCAAGTGGGAAGATTTATGGGGAACCTAATGATTGTGATCGTTTTGGTTTTTTTAGCAAGCAGGTGGCGCACTATCTAAAAAGAGAATCAATCGATTTGGTTCATCTCCATGATTGGCATACAGCCTTGGTTGCCCTTTTGCACCCTGAAGTGAAGAGTGTCCTCACTCTCCACAACATGGCTTATGCTCGGGCTTGCGACTTAGCTACATTGCAGCGCATTGGACTCAAAGAAGATGAGGTAAAGGCTCTTAAGTATCGTGATTACTATTCGATTCTTCAGGGGGGGCTCGAATCGGCAGAAAAGCTTGTTGCGGTCTCTCCAACTTACGCTCAAGAGATTCTGACAGCTGAATTGGGCGCGGGGTTTGATAGCTATCTCAATCAGCATAAAGAGAAACTAACGGGGATACTGAATGGTATCGACTACACCTTTTGGAATCCCGAGCAAGATGGTTTCCTACCGGCCCATTACAACTTGCAAACGCTTTCTAGGAAAAAGAAAGTAAAGGCAGCGCTGCAAAAGAGATTGGGTCTGCTTTCAGGCAATAAGCTGCTAGTAGCATTCGTTGGGCGCCTAGTTGCCCAGAAAGGCCCTCAGTTGATTGAGGCTGCTATGAAAAAGATTATAGCGGATGGTGGTCAATTTGTTCTTTTAGGGGCAACGAGTGATCCTGTTATTGAAGAGCAGTTCACGCAGTTAAAGAGCGCCTATCGAAATAATCCAAATGTACACATCGAATTAGTCTACGATGAGCCGATGGCTCATCTGATCTTTGCTGGATCGGATATGTTGATCGTTCCTTCGCTCTTTGAGCCGTGTGGGTTGACACAGATGATTGCGATGCGCTATGGGACAGTGCCGCTTGTAAGGCGGACAGGTGGTCTTGCAGACACTGTTTTTGAAAGTAAGAATGGGTTCAATTTTGTAGAGCCCACAGAGGAGGCAATTTTTCAGGCGCTGGATCGCAGCTTTGCCTGTTGGAAAAATGAGCCTGCGAAGTGGCAGCAACTGATTGCAAATGGAATGAGCGAAGACTTTAGTTGGAAAAAACCCCAGGAAGCCTATGCGGATCTGTATCGCGGGATTAAATCAAACAAAGCCTTTCTATAGGATGCTTCTTCTCTCGAATCAGCTCTTCGAAATTCTTCAGGTGTACCATTTTTCCAAGCACATTTTCTTAGAGAGACCATAACCCCACAGCTATGGGAATCCAATTGATCCATCCTGGTATTCTCCCTAAGGGTATATATCGGAGCTTGATTGGTATATTTTTGAACTACCTCATTAACAAATTGAGGCACTGTTTTGCCATCTGTTGCTTTCACAATGGCGCTCGAGCGATCATTGATTGTCAAGCCTTTAGGATCATAGTATTCGATGGTATGCGACTCGTTATCGATTCTCATCGTGACTATATGATCGCGCCATCCTTCGATGACAAAGTCGACATAGACTATCGACTTGTGCTCACTTTGCGGAAGTTTGTTTATGTAATTTCGGGTGCCTTGGGGCGTTTGTGTCATATTCACATACTGAACCCTCTCATCAGAGCCAAATAGGGCGTCGGCTAAGTCGCCTACAGGCCCTCCAGAGAGGCAAATTCTTTTAGCCCAAAGAGATTTTTCATCAATCCCCTCAACCCGTTTATTCCTTACAACGCATGATCTTCCTGCATGAACCGGAAGACGGATGGCAAGATTGATACGGCGCCAGAGAGAAGCAGACTGAAAAGCTCTGTCCCCCCTCTGTCTAAAGCCCAAGGCGGTCACACCTATGAGAAAGAGAAAGCCTCCACCAGCCATTAAGGGGATAAACACTTTTTTAGAACCAAGATAGTTAGCAAAAAGGCTAGGCTTGCGTAAAAGGCCCATCACCCCCGCAGCAAGGACAATCGCCCCTAAAGCCACCAAAATACTCTCTTTCACAGGAAAAGGCCGTGCCGGCTTTACAAATGGTCCAATACTCTCAACTTTATTAGTCATAAATTCCCCCCTAAATAGCTATTATATATGGATTTATATATAAAATAAAGAATTAAATAATGAAAAAGATGGGGAAGGGGGGTAAGCTGGATTCTGTCTTGCGCAACCATTCCTCTAGGCAGCTTGTCACCAAGCGACTCAAGCGGATTTAGAAGACCCCTTGCGGAGCACAAGATCCGGGTCCTCCCTTGCTTCGGATAGGGTTTGCACCTCCACCTAGGTCTCCCTAGGTGCGCTCAGCCCTCTAGACTGAGATTTTCACCCTCTCTCAACAAAAATGTTGAGCGGAATATTCTCTGTTGCACTTTCCGTAGCCTTACGGCCCCCAGCCTTTCGCTGGTATCCCTCTCCTACGAAGTCCAGACTTTCCTCTATCAAATGACAGCGGTTGCGTCCCCTTCCCCGAAAAATAGCCTGAAAACTCTAATTAGGCTGTAGCTGGAGCACGGCGGCGGCGGCGTTTCGGCGCAGCATCTTCCTCTCCTTCGATAGAAGGAGCTACATCTTGCCAGTAGAGAATGCGTGAACAATGTTCACAAAAAATCAGACGGTCACCCTTTCTCACCATGTTTTCATGCTGAGCTGTCAATACGATATGGCAACCACTGCAGGTACGCTGCTCAATAGGCACAACAACGCGATCACGCTTGTTTTTCAACAATCTCTCATAAATTTTGAAGATTGTTTCGTCAACTTCAGGGATCAATTGCTCACGTTCTTTCAGAAGAGCGCAACCCTCTTCGTTGATTTTGCCAATACTCTCGTTAATCTCTTTTTCAAGAGCAACACTGCTTGCTTCAGTTTGAGTCAAACTCTCCTTCAAAGAAACGAGAAGATCTTCTTCAGCAGCTTGCTTATCTACGAGATCACTCAATCTCTGCTCAGTGTTGGAACGATCACGACCAGCCTGGGTCATCTCTTGAGTCAAAGCATTAAACTCATCCATCTTCTTCACAGCAGCTTGCTGCTCTTCGAGCTTAGTCACTTTAGTCTGGATCTCTTTGATGCGAGTCTCACCAGCACGGATATCTTTTTTGATAGCCATAATCTGTTCTTCTTTAGAAGCTACCTGCTGTGCTATATCGCTCTTGAGCGCCTGAATCTTAAAGAGCTCATTTTGGCGCTCCTTTTTCACGCGCATCAGACGGACCATCTTGATGTCCAGCTCCTGAATAGAAAGTATCGTCTTGAGAGAGTCTTGCATTCCTGCTCCAAAAAATAAAAAATCAAAGCGAGATGTTAGCCTCTACATCACTAAATGGCAAGAAAAATTCTCCCCCTTGCGCGAATTGAAATAAAAATTTAGATTACACATTATGGGTGAGAAGACGCGAATCATAGTCCATATAGAAGCGGAAGGTGCGCAACCCACGGTCTATCTCCGGGGCGAGGGGGCGGGGCTGAATTGGGAAAAAGGGACTCAACTGAAGCCTAAGGCGGATGATGAATGGGTTTGGGAGACAGATGAGCCTTTTACTTCAGGCGAATTCAAGGTTTTGATCAATGACAAGACCTATGAACTAGGCTCAAGCCACAGGCTCTATCCCGGGGCCTCGATCCGCATCAACCCGAAGTTTCCTGATCAATAAAGCCGACTAGACCTTGTGTTTGCTTTTGGCCCACTTGAACGATCTCTCGCTTGCCAGGCTATTTCCAACTCTCTGCGCTTGAGATCCTTTGATACATCTATCTTCATTTACAACAAATAAAAGACATCTTGCATACCCCAATTTTCGTGCCCGTGAGCGTGCCGGTGCCCGACCCAATTTTCATATCACTGAAGCTTTAGTATAATGTAACGCTTGTTTTGCAAGTGTGAGTTTTGTGTGCAAAAATATCACACGATGAAGGCGTTGCCATCTAATAGATTCAAGTCAGTTTTTCAAATCATGGTGAGTGTGGTCCAAGCGGCGGAGCATCAACGCATGAAAAAAGGTTTGAAGCCTTCGCATCTGAACCTTCAGGATAAATTGCTTATGACATTGGAATATTTGAGAGAATAGAGAACCTATTTTCATCTCTGTCGGAGTTATGGCCTTAGTGAAGTAGATTGGTCGGGCACCGGCACGGGCACGCAAATTGGGTTATGCAAGATGTCTAATGTCACAAATGATAGCCAGATTAGGCGGCAAATTTTAAGAGAGCGTTTCAAAGCTCATGTTTTTTAAAAATGAGCGAGAAAGGATCTTTCAAAGGTGGGATGCTAGATAGCCATCATTTGTGATATTATTTCTTGTAAATGGTATTACGGCGTCTATAAATTTTCCCTCTCTTTTTCAGAGCTTGCTTGACATTCTAGTCATCATGACACAATATACATGTCATGACTACTACCGCTGCTGCTGCCTACAAGGCTGTCTTAGATCATCTCAAAGAAGCCGCCCCCACAATCGCAAAGAGCATCCTCAATGAGCTCCGCGACCAACGCAGCTCCCTCAAACTCATCGCTTCAGAAAATTACTGCTCCTTGACAGTCCAACTGGCTATGGGCAACCTACTCACCGATAAATATTCGGAAGGTTATCCCTTCCACCGCTTCTACGCGGGTTGCGAAAATGTAGACGCCATCGAAAGTGAAGCAGCAACGCTGGCTGCTCAACTCTTCCACGCCGATCATGCCTACGTCCAACCCCATTCCGGCGCTGATGCCAATCTCGTCGCCATCTGGTCTATTTTGACTCATAAAATCCAAGACCCAGCCGTAGAAAAACTACAGCGCAAGTCGATTGATGAACTCACTGTTGAAGAATACGAAAGTATCCGCAAGCAGCTTTGCAACCAAACGATGCTCGGCCTCTCTCTCTCATCGGGCGGTCACCTCACACATGGTTATCGCCACAATGTCTCCGGCAAAATGATGCGCGGCGTTCCTTACGATGTCAATCCCAAGACCGGCCTCATCGACTATGATAGCATCGCCCTTCTTGCAAAGAAGGAAAAACCACTCATTCTTATGGCCGGCTATTCCGCCTATCCAAGAAGACTCAACTTTGCCAAACTCAAACAGATTGCTGAAGATGTCGGTGCTGTCTTGATGGTTGATATGGCGCACTTTGCAGGCCTCGTCGCAGGTAAAGTCTTTGTCGGTGAAGAGAGTCCTTCAGGCTACGCCGATATCATGACAACCACCACTCATAAGACTCTCCGTGGGCCGAGAGGTGGCTTGATCCTAGCATCGAAAGAATTTGCTCCGAGTGTCGATCGTGGCTGCCCACTTGTTTTGGGCGGACCACTCCCCCACGTCATGGCTGCCAAAGCAATCGCCTTCCGCGAAGCTCTCAAACCCGAATTCCAAAGCTATTCATCTAAAATTGTTGACAACGCTAGAAGTTTAGCTGAAGCAATCGCTAAGCGCGGCCTGCGACTCGTAACAGGCGGCACAGATAACCATATTGTGTTGATCGATATTTCCAATCTCGGTATTACTGGCAGACAAGCAGAGCTCGCCTTGCGCGAAGCGGGATTAACAGCCAATCGGAATATGATCCCGTTTGACCCAAATGGAGCGTGGTACACATCGGGTATTCGTATCGGAACACCTGCCGTTACCACTCTTGGAATGGGCAAGAGCGAAATGGAGGAAATTGCTGATATCCTCGTTGAGACTTTGAAAGCAATTCAACCAGCTTTGGTTGAAAAAACGGGAGAGAAGAGCCGAGCCAAATATGAGATTGAAAAGAAGGTTCTAGCCAAAAGCAAACAACGAGTAAACGCACTACTGGAAAAATATCCACTGTACAAAGAACTAGAGGTCTAAGATCTATGCCAAACGAACCAGAAACTTACAAATCATTGAAAGATAAAATCGATAGCACGATTTTGCATTCACGTCGCATTCTTTTCGGAGATGCTGTTGATCAAGAATCTGCGCGAGATGCGATTCGTCAGTTATGGTATCTTGAACTCACCGATCCAGGCAAACCGATTCTCTTTGTCATCTGTAGTCCTGGCGGCTCTGTAGATGCTGGTTTTGCTATTTGGGATCAGGTGAAGATGATCACCTCTCCAGTCTATACACTCGTGACTGGCCTTGCAGCTTCAATGGGCTCAATTTTGAGCTTGTGTGCAGCTCCAGGTAAGCGCTTTGCTACTGAGAATGCACGTATCATGATTCACCAACCCTCAATCGGTGGGCCCATTACAGGACAAGCAACTGATTTGGAGATTCAAGCTAAAGAGATTTTGAAAACCAAGAGTCAGTTAGTTGACCTTTACTGCAAACATACAGGCAAGAAGAAGGCTGAAATTGAAAAAGCGCTCGACCGGGACACATGGATGTCAGCGCAAGAAGCTAAGAACTTTGGATTGCTAGATGAAATTGTCAGCTCCTTCACAGATATCAAATAAGTATGAGGGTTCAGGAAATTCTTTTCTCATCTATGATGAGGAACTTCCTGCAAGCCCTATAGAACTTTGTCTTTCAGGCGTCGATGGAGTTCTCCTGCTGAAAGGCGACCATTTTATTATCTATAATCCCGACGGCAGTGAGGCTGAGATGTGTGGTAATGGCATACGCTGCGCTGTCCGCTATCTCGAAGAGCAAGGTCGAAGAAAGGAGTTATACCGCTTTCAAACAAAAGCAGGCGAGGTTGAGGCATGGCATGATGGCGATCTTGTCGGCGTCAAAATGCCCGAACCGCGGTTTATAGGGACGCAAAAAGTCGGGGACAGCATCGCTGACCTCTACACTGTAGGCAATCCACACATGGTCCTTTTTTTTGAAAATATCAGCGACTTACCGATTGCAGAACTGAGCCAACCATTCTGCAAAAATTTTAATGTTCATTTCGTCCAAATCAATCCAGATTCTATCTCTCTTCGTACTTTTGAAAGAGGGGTGAATCGAGAGACTTTGAGTTGTGGCACAGGGGCGACAGCTTCAGCGGCTGCAGCGGTGCGCCGCTTTAGGATTCCCTGCCCGGTGAAAGTCCATACCGCTTCAAAAAGCAGCTTAGTAATCCGCTTTTTAGAGGGAAGAACTGAAATGATTGGCCCTGCCTATAGGGTCATTTGAAATTGAATCGACTATAAATCATCTACAAACTATACTCGGCCGCTATGAGCACGCTTCTAAAAGCCCAAAATCCACTTATCCTACGCGCACTGCGCCTCATGGATGCTTTTGCCAAGTCCGATGATGAACGTGATTTTTATCTCGATCGTACTGAAGGCTTCCTCCTCTTCCTTGACCTTGATAAGGCAGAAGAGGACTATAACAAACTCCAACATGAGCTTGAAAAGCACAAAGAGCGTTATTGCCTGATCCCCAAACTCACTTTCTACGAAGTGAAAAAGCTGATGGAAGGCTTTGTCAACGAAAAAGTCTACGACATCGATACGAAGGAAAAGCTCCTCGAGGTTATCCAATCGCGCGACGCGCGTGAAAACTTCATTGAATTCATCTACGATCACGATGCTGAACTAGAAAAATGGCAGCAGTATTATCAGGAACGTTCACGTGTACGCATCATTGAATGGCTCCGTAACAATGCCTTTGATTTTGTTTTTGAAGAAGATCTAGAACTCCCCCGCTCTATGGTTGAAAAAATAAAACTCAATCTCTTTGAAACGAAAGTGCCAAAAGATGTGGCAGCGGCTCGTCAACAATTGGCTCAAAAAGCAAAGACCTACTACTCGAGTGAAGCTTTAAACCCACGACCAAAGCGTGGCCGCCCTCCTAAACAGGTAGTGAAAGTAGAGGTGGAAACTCAAACATCGAGTGACATCTTTACACAAGTTCCCCCAGCCGGACGTCGCTTCCTCTATCTACCAGAGATTCAATCTGCTAGTGAAATCACCTTCTCTGAGAGATATAATACAGAAGCAGAGCTCTTGGCCCACTTACGCGGCAATGGCCGAACTGATGCTGAGAATCAGCTGGAAGCTCTGACTGAGAAATTTGCCTCTTTAAAAGAGCTCTCTGCAAAGTTGGGTCTCGAAGCAGATTTCAATCTGGGCGATGACGACGACGATGATGATGAATAATACCATTTGTCACAAGTAATCTCACAAATGAAAGCGAGAAAGGATCTCTCAAAGCTGCCGTGCTAGATGGCTCTCATTTGCGAACTTATATCCAATTTTCTCTAAAAAGTGGTTGAGATTGCCTAGCCGTTTTTGCAGATCCATCTCCTGCTCCTCTTTTTGTAAAATCGTCTCATCTTCATAGAATTGACCCACATCGATAAATAGAGCGCGATCTTCGTTCTGCGCAAAAGCTACGTTCTGAGCAAAACTTCTGTCACGATCTCGAATCCCCTTCGCGCAGCGCGCATGCACAAGCGCAATCAGCTGATCAATACGAGCCTCTGCTTCTTCTCTAGTCGCTATATTCTCAAAAACTTCTTTGACTGTGAGAGCTCGCTCTTGCAAGATAAATTCATAATCATCGACTAGAATTTTGCGCTTGATACCCACTTTATCGACCAGTGTCACCTTCGATCCAATCGCCGGCATTCGATTGAGATGGATATAAAGCAGACCACTTTCAACTGGAAGCTTCTGATAGGCCAATTGAACACTCGAAAAAAGTTTCTCCACACGCTCTTGCCGTCTTAAGGCAGAACTCTTTTGAAAAGGTGGAGGGGCTCTTAGATGTTTTTGTTTGAGAAATTTCAGGACATACTTTCCATCAGCACTGCCAAAGGCATAGAATTGGCAGCCTTTGCCTAAATAATGGAAGGGCTGATCAAGCATGGCGCGGATCTTTTCTTCTTCATCCAAAGAGAGATCTGGCGGTGCAAAACGAGGGTTATTGGGCAGCTGTGAACGCATCTGAGAGAGTGAATAGCCATCCGTCAGGCGGTTATAACTATAGATAATCCCCCATACAACAAGCCCAAAAAGTAAAAGTTGCCTTATCATGACTCCATACTATAACATGATCTGCCTATGGCTCAAAAGAAGAAAGTTCTTATTCTCTTACAACTTTGTTTCGCTCTTTGCTATCTCCTTTGGGTTGGAGCGCAACCATTTGTGCGCCAGGCTGCTGCAACAAAAGCTGCAACACTGCTGCTCTCTTCAATCCGCAGCAATCCCCGTTTTGAGAAGCTCCCGCAAACGCAGCAGTTGGAATTGTTGAAGGGCCAGGAAAGCTTGAAAGCGGGTAGTTTTCAACCTCTCGTCACCAAGTATTGCTTTTCAGGGACTGGCATTATTTGGGCTATACTATCGATCCTCATCTCCCTCTTTCTCTTAAAAAATAATGCCAGTCGTGGAGATGGAGTGGCTTGGTGTTTGCCTGTTGCGTCACTTATCTATAGCTTTTCATTTTCGCACGCCCCTCCATTACGAGGGGAAACCCTCTTCCCTTCAGAAGCTGAAATCACTGCAGAATATATCGCTCCAGATGAACAATTCAAAAACAAGCAAGAGCGACTCATCGAAGCCTGGAATCGCTATTTGATCACAAAATGGGCCAATCAACCGATCAGCACAGATACTGTCATCCGCGCAGAGCAGCTAGATTGTGCTATTTTCAACTTCAATCTGGAAAGAGCTGATTGGGTTCTCAATAAGCGGGGAGAGGATGCTGTTGTAGCCCATCTACTCTTTCATCCGCCTTGGGTTTTACTCATCGCATATTTTATTTGGAATTTAATGTTTGCATGGAGAATCAACCGATTCAAAAAATTAGAAGTTCGATCACAAAAGATTGCAAAAGTAGCTACGTAAGAAAAGCTCTACTTTTCGCAGTTTCAGGCGCCGTTCTACTGCTCGCAACAGTAGCTATCCCCTGGAAACTGCCTTTATTTCTAGTGAGTCTTCTACTCATCACATTGGGATTGAGACCCTACCGCCTTCTGACACAATTAGAAAGTAAGCCCCATGAACTGGCATTTGATGGAAAAAGTTATATCTTTGCAAAAAAAGGTTCCCCTCTTTTTTCAATTCCAAAAGAAAACATTGGATCTCTTTCCTACTTTGAGAAAGAACTGACCTATGGAATTGCGATTCAACTAGTTGGAAATGTGGATCTTTTGCAAAAATTTGATTTGCCCTCTTTTGTGACTGATTCGAGAATGCGGGCTGAATGCGATCTCTTTTTGCCCTACTTCACAAAGAGTAGTCTAGAACTTTTAGAGACCGGCTTGGATGAGATCATGCATCTTGATGATGCCGACAACTGAGCTTTTTTCCCGGTCGAGAACGGGCAGTACCATGACTGGATGTTTTTGATCAGACTCCATCAGGCGGACAGCATCCCATGCAGGATCATCATCATGGATCGACTTAGGACCTCGGGTCATGATCTCTTCGATTTTAGCTTCCAAGACCGCAGCGCCTCTTGATTGGAGAGCGCGTCTGAGATCGCCATCAGTGAAGATGCCCAATAACTGCTCCTTTTCATCAACAACAAGTAGGCAGCCGCATCTTTTGTTTGTGAATTCCATAAGGACGGCTTCGAGCGTGTCGTGAGGCTTGCAGATCGGTGTGCGCTCTCGACATAGCATGAAATCTTTCACTTTGAAACTCGCTCTTCTGCCGATCTGACCTGAGGGATGATTCTCAGCATAACGATCTAGGGAAAAACGTTTTCTCTCCATGAGACCAATGGCAAGAGCATCTCCAAAGAGCAACTGGACTTGAGTCGATGTAGTAGGAGCTAAATCATAGGGACAAAGTTCATGTTCACAAGGAAGGATGACGGCAGAGTCAGCGCCTTTGACGAGACTACTGTTTGGACTCGAACAGATCGCTACAATAGCAGCCTTTTTGGCTCGCAGTGAAGGCAAAAGCTGCATCAGCTCCTCAGTCTCCCCACTCTTACTTAAAATCACTACGATATCTTCTGATGAAACCATTCCAATGTCGCCATGCAGAGCATCGATTGGTGGAAGAAAGAAAGCCTTGGTTCCAGTAGACATCAGTGTCGCTGCGATCTTCTGCGCAATAAAACCGCTCTTGCCAATGCCGGTAAAAAAAAGGACGCCATTATTTTTGATGATTTTGTCCATGAGTGCTTCGCAAGCAACATCATCAATGTGGTTAAAGAAGTAATCCAAAAGTTCTTTTTGTCGAGCAAAGAGCTTCTTCATCATAAGCTTGATATTACTCCTCTTTCCTGTTGAAGTCATGGAAAAATTGAGATATTCTGCGGGATATGCAGAAGATTACCGTAGCAGAAGGCGATGGCATTGGCCCAGAAATCATGGCGGCAACGCTCTATGTATTAGAAGCAGCTGGCGCTAAACTTGAGATCGAAAAAGTAGCGATCGGCGAAAAGGTCTACTTAGCTGGCAATCCTGCTGGCATTGATGAGTCTGCCTGGGAGTCTTTGAGACGTACTAAAGTCTTTCTCAAAGCGCCGATCACCACACCGCAGGGAGGGGGTTATCGCAGCCTCAATGTGACGGTGCGCGGGCGTCTTGGTCTCTATGCCAATATCCGTCCCTGTATCTCCTACTCCCCTTTCATTGAGACCAAGCATCCCTTGATGGATGTCGTCATCGTCCGCGAAAATGAAGAGGATCTCTATATCGGTGTTGAGTATCAACAGACTCCAGACACCTACCAAGCAACCAAGTTGATCACAAGAGCTGGCACAGAAAAAATATGCCGCTATGCTTTTGAATACGCCAAACGTTATGGCCGTAAAAAAGTTACCTGTTTCACTAAAGACAACATTCTGAAAATCTCCGATGGCCATTTTCACAAAATTTTTGATGAAATTGCCAAAGAGTATCCTGAGATCGAAAGTGATCATTGGATCATCGATATTGGAGCCGCTCTTCTAGCCAGTGCTCCTGAGCAGTTTGATGTCCTTGTTATGCCCAATCTCTATGGCGATATTCTATCCGATGTAGCGGCTGAGATTACAGGCTCTGTCGGTCTTGTTGGCACAGCTAACATTGGTGAAGGGGGCGCCATGTTTGAAGCGATTCATGGAAGTGCTCCTAAAATAGCCGGCCAGAATGTGGCAAATCCAACTGGATTGATTTTGGCATCGGTGCTGATGCTGGTTCACATAGGTCAGGGTGAAGCGGCGACAAAGCTGCATAATAGCTGGCTTACAACGATTGAAGAGGGTGTCCATACAAAAGATATTGTAAGTAGCCATACAAAAAAAGTTGTGGGAACGAAAGAATTTGCCGAAGCTGTGGCAGAGCGCATGGGGAAGAGGCCGGTCAAGCTTAAAGCCGTCGATTACAAAGCTTCCAAGGAACTCGATTGGCGGCATCATACTTTTACACCCTCTGCGATGAAACGCGAGTGTGTGGGGGTTGATCTCACAGTTTACTCCCATGAACCTCTTGAAACGCTTGTGGAAAAACTGCAGAAGGGATCGATGAAGCTGACGAAGGTCTTCAATCGAGGACTCCAAGTTTGGCCCAACATCATCCACGAGTCAACGATTGTTGACCAGTGGCGCTGCCGCTTTGAAGGCCGGGGTGACTATATTGAGCTTCTGAAGCAGCTAGATTTAGATATCATTAAGATTGAGAGGCTTTATGCCTTTGATGGAAAGCCTGGATTCTCCAACGCCTGACTTTTTTTAAAAAATTAATATAAAATTCATCTCCTTGTGTTATAATAGCTTATAACAAATCAAGGAGGATTTATGGCATCAGGCGTCCCAGAATGGTATCATGACTATGCTAAATTTAAATTGGATATGGCAACGGCCACTTCAGCATTTATTCCTTTCGTGGCATCACTGCCTCCAGAACAGGTCATAGAGAATTTTACCTATAAAGATGGGAAGTTCACACTGATTTTTAAAGATGCGGAGCCCTATTGTTCTGGTAAACATGCCGGTCATTTGGCTGAGGAAGTGAAAAAAGCTGCGTTTATCTGTAATAAACGATTTAGCGGCCAATTTTCAAAAGATGAGAAAAAGCTCTCTCTTGACAAAGGCGCTTTCTCGGTTAATTACCTCGTTACTGTACACATTTCTTCCCTATCTGAAGGAGAAGATATGGGCCTTGTGGTGAAATTCACTAAGCTTATATTCTCCAAAACAATTGCTCTAAGTTATGATCAAACAAGCGAGTTTCAACTCGAATGGCGAAAACCACCGTCAGCTTAGTGCGATTGGCAGTTTTGAAGTGAATTGGCTATGGTAGACTCAGCTAAAGCTTTCAAGCTCGATCGCTCTGAGCCTGCTTCTACCATTTATCACAAATAATGTCACAAATGAGAGCCAGATAGGGCGGCAAATTTGAGAGAGCGTTCCTAAGCTCATGTTTTTAAACATGAGCGAGAAAGGATCTCTCGAAGGTGCCGGCTCAATGGCTCTCATTTGTGATAAATGGTATTAGCTATTTTGGTAGGTGACTGATTCCAGCTGCTCTTTGAAAGTCGCAAGAAATTGGCAACCATAAATACCATCGATCACCCGGTGATCAAAAGAGAGTGACAGATAGACCATCTGTCTGACAGCAAAGCTATCATCATCGCGTACGACTACTCGTTTTTGAATCGAACCCACACCGATGATCGCAACCTCCGGATAGCGGATAATCGGCACACCAATCAATGCTCCCGTCATTCCAAAATTGGTCAGCGTGATCGTCCCCTCTTGCACGTCATCATGGGCGAGCTTATGCTCCCTCGCTCTCAATGAAAGATCTGCCACAGCTTTGGCTAAACTCACAATATTGCGCTCTTGGCAGTTCTTCACAACTGGGACAATCAGTCCCTTTTCAACATTCACCGCCATACCCATATTGATATAACGCTTCATCACAATCGTATCGTTCTCGAGAGAAGCATTGAGCAACGGAAACTTTTGAAGCGCACGTGTCAATGCTTGGATGATAAAACTCGTGATGGTCAATTTTACGCCATGTGCTTCGAAAAACTTGTCGCGGTTTTCTTTGATCAAACGCATCACTTCCGTCACATCCGCCTCAGCTACAAGAGAAGCATGCGGGGCTTCATAGAAAGAACGCACCATGTTCTCAGCAATCGCTTTGCGCATCGAACTCATCTGCACACGCTCTATATCCCCACCACTCGGCATCACAGGCTTTGGAGACTCACGTTGTGCAGCTAAAAAATTCTCTACATCTTTTTTGGTGATCCGGCCTGCTTCTCCACTTCCCTTAATCTGACGCAGCTTTTCAATCTCAAGCCCCTCAACTTGCGCAAGTCTCAGTACCGCAGGACTAAAAGTTTCCTCTTTCAAAGGACAGGGAGCTTCGATACGCTCTTCAACGACCGCCCCATCCTCTAAGGCAATCAAAACAAGCGGAGCACCAATCTCAATCTCTTCATCTTCTTCGACAAGAATTTTTTGAACTTTTCCAGCAACTGGAGAGGGAATCTCTGAATTGACTTTGTCTGTCGAAACCTCAAGTAGAGGTTGGTCAAGCTTTACCTGATCGCCCACTTTGACAAGCCAGCTGACCACAGTAGCCCCCATAATGCTCTCACCCAGCTTTGGAAGCTTCACTTCAAAATTTTTCATGATGTACTCTCCTGCGGCTTACCGCCATGCTCGTAACTCACATATTCTCCGCTATTGTAGCATTCCATGTCAAGTTCCCCCTCACTCTTAGCTACATAGACGCTTACAACCGCATCACCCAAAACATTGACGACTGTGCCGATGATATCTCGAACCCGGTCAATCCCTGCTACAATTGCTATGCCTTCCAAAGGAAGGCCTACTGAGCTGAGCACGATAGAGAGCGTCACAATGCCTCCACCAGGGATACCCGCACAACCAACCGCCGAGAGCGTTGCTGTCACCACAATCAAAAGAAGACTTTGTATTCCAAGTTCAATCCCGTAGGCTTGAGCTATAAAGACAGCTGCAATCGCTTGAAAGATGGCTGTTCCATTCATATTGACAGTAGAACCAAGAGGCAGGACAAAGCTTGCAATGTTTTTTGATACGCCCAAATTCTCCTCGACACAGTGGAGCGTCGCAGGGAGAGTGGCTGAACTACTTGTAGTCGATGCAGCAAGTGTGATGGCGTCGGTCATCCCCTTGAAAAAGGGCGCTGGACGCACCTTTGCCATGAAAACTAAGATTCCACCAAAGACCACAATCAGCTGGAAGAAACAGACAAAATAGTGTGCGAGCAACAATTTTAGCAGAGGGACCAACACAGCCATTCCAAAAGTTCCCGCGACCCAAGCCATGATGGCAAAGATGCCATAAGGCGCAAGCGACATCACCATCCCTGTGATTTCAAACATCACCTCTGAAAGAGACTCCAAAAGTTTGCCGAGCGGCTTGCCCTTCTCACCTGCAAAATTGATTCCCAACCCTAAAAAGATCGAAAAAACAATCACTTGTAAAATATGGCCTTCAGCTATCGAACCTACAGGATTAGAAGGCACAAGATTTAGGAAAAGAGTTAAAATTTCGGGTGTACCATCAATATTGAAAGAGGCATTATCGTAGTCAAGCCCAATCCCCATGCCTGGATTGACAATTTTGGCTGCAATGAGGGCAAAAATGATTGCTAATGCCGTAGTCCCCATGTAAAGAGCAAAGGTTTTGGCTCCGACCCGTCCTAATTTGCGTATATCATTGATTGAGGTAATACCCACTGTCATTGAACTAAAGACAAGTAAGACAACGACCATGTTGAGCAAGCCTAAAAAAACTGCACCTAGCGGCTTGAGGTAGGAGGCCTTCTCTTTGAGAAAGATCCCTGCGACTGTACCTAGAATCAGGCCCAGAAGCATTTTCTTCCAAAGTTTCATATCATCATTCCTATTTTTGCTAAGGCGTTTTGCCAGCACTCTGCATTTTCATCTACAACAAGACGCCTTTTGATCCAAAGGATCGGCAGGCTACTCTTCTTTAGCTTCACTCGATCTTTCTCTGTACAGACCAGATAGCTAGCCCCACTTGCTACCAACAGATTGGCCAACTGGGCTTCTTCCACACCCGTGTGATCGGGAAGAAAGAGTTTTCCCCGAATCTCAGCTCCCAACTCTGTAACCGTTTTTACAAAACGCTCAGGATTGCCAATTCCACAGAAGAGTGCAACCCCAACCCCGCGCAATGTTTCAATCTTTTCTCCCATTAGGGTGAAGACGCCCTCTACTTGGCCCCTCATCCGCACCGCAGAAGGAGGCAATGCCTCCTCTCCACCTGTCACAATCACGAGATTGGCCTCTTTCAGCCTTTTTGGATCATCGCGCAGCAATCCTTTGGGAAGAAAATGGTTTCTTCCCAAAGGATTGCTGCCATCCACCACGACCACTTCAAAATCACGATGCAGATTTCTATGCTGCATCCCATCATCGAGAAGCAAAATATCAGCACCCTTCCCAATCGCTAACCGAGCTGCTGTCACACGATCTGGTCCGACAACCACAATCACATTTTTCAATCGACTCGCTAGCATACGTGGTTCATCACCACACTTTTCCGCTCCATGATGGGGCTGCACCACAAAGGGTTTGGTTATCTTAACACCATAACCGCGGCTAATAATAGCCACTCGTCCTGGTAGAGCTTCTGCCAATGCAGCTACAACGTCGCTCTTCCCCGTGCCACCCACAACAATGTTGCCAACACTCACAACTGGAACTGAGACTTTCACGCCTCCCCGCTTGTTGTAAAAGTGATTGCGACTCTTCACAACCGCTCCATAGCCCCAAGCAAAGGGCGTCATAGCTGCGCGATATAAAGAGGGCATCACCCCCCTCTTCCCTCGCAAGATCGCTTCAAGCTCGACCTCTAGCTTGTGCAAGTGCTTCATGTAGCACACCTTCTCCTTCAAAGAGGAGATCCTCCATCATCTCAATAATGATGTGAATCGCCGCCATGTGCGCTTCCTGAATGCGATCTGAATACTTGAATCCCTCAATGAGTAATTCAAAGTCTGCCACACCCTTCAATTTGCCTCCCCCTTTTCCAAGAAAGGCGACCGTTTTCAACCCCCGCTCTTTAGCCCGTTCAAAAGCAAGCACAAGATTCCGGCTGTTACCGCTCGTCGTAAGACCTACAAAAACGTCGCCCTCCTGCCCAAGCGCTTCGATACTGCGCGAAAAAACAGTCTCAAAACCTACATCATTGCCTACGCAAGTGATGTGTCCTGGCTCTGATAGGCAGATCGCGGGAAGCGCCGGCCTATCTTCACGGAAGTAGCCGGTAAGCTCTTCTGCGAAATGAGCCGCATCACACAAGCTCCCTCCATTCCCTGCGACGAGCAGCTTCTTGCCTCGTCGAAAGCAGTCAGCTAAAAGCTCGGCCACCCCCTCAATAAAGGTAAGCGCTGACTCCTCCTGGAGTTGCCTCAGAGCTTTGACCCCATCCTCTACCGCTTCATCTATTCTTTTTTTCACTGTCGGTTACTCGCTTCAAAAATTCGGGAGAAAAAAAGCTTATACCCTACAACCATTTAAAATTCAAGCGCAGGAGTGAGAATACTAGGCAGTTTGGCAGCAATTTTTATCTTCTAACTGTCGTTTAAGATTTTGATCTACGTCATAGCTAACCGTCAGGAGAAGGTAGGCGACATAGAGAGGGATGGGAATGAGAGAGACACAACTTAGGACTCCTCTGCCTGCCGATGTAAAGGCGACCTTGTTAATCATGTTAGTGATAGCAGGTATCGCAAGCATCACCGCCAAAGCTCCAGCGAAAGCTGGCAGTGCAAATTTATAAGCACAATTTTTTTCAACAGTTAAGCGGTAAAACAAGGAGGCTGTAAAGCAGACGACCATCCCTGGAACTTTTGGAATACGGGGGATAAACATGAAACCCACCATCATAGCGACACGAAAAAGATGATTAACGATCAGAGCAACTTTATAGAGCGCTGGATGCTTTCCAAAAAATTTTGCCAAGCAATCTGTCGGCTTAGTCAATACGTTCCATCTATCAATACAATTATTAAAATTTTCAACACAGCCCATCGACCCCTCTCAATTAAATTTTGATTAAGACTGCTCAATTTTTTTATAGTTGTCAATTTTTTTTGCTACTGCTTGATTTGATTCAATTCTCTGAATAGAATGTCGGGACTATGGATACAACATTTCACTCGATCGCCTACTTCGCACAAAATGAAAGTTCGGGTCATTTCTACCACTATCACAAGTCTGTCCAAGAGGCTTTAAAGCCCCACCTCGCTCACGTAGCAGTCTATGTTCCCAAAAATTCCCACTTTGTCAATCCGCCCCAGCATTGGCAAAAGTGGTTTAGTCCTTTCTACAACAAAAGCAACAGAAAGAAATTCTGGAAAGATTGTGTCCGCCTTTTCCGTCAAAAATCAGATGGCAAACGGATTTTTTTCATCGAATTTTTTGGACGCAGAGACTTTTTTCTCTATTCAATGGCTGCTTTTCTTTTTGCCAAAAAAAATGATACTCTTTGGGTGCTCTACCGCGATGATCTAACGATTCGCAATAAAAAAGATCTACGCATGATCCGCTTCTGTTCTAAATTGCTAAAGAAAAAATGTGATTTAAAACCCCTGACCGATAACGAACTTCTCGCAGACTACTACTCCCCCTGGTTTGGCCAAAGACCGACCGTTCTGCCGATCCTTACAGCGAAGCATTCTCCTTTCAAAGTTTCTAAAAAGAAGAAATTGGTATGCTCATGGTTAGGAAATCCCCGCCCTGACAAGGGAGCTCATGAAATTGCGCATCTGGTCGAAATTGAAGATCCAGCTTCTTCAAAAATCGAGCTCAGCGTCTCTGGAGCCACTTTTTTTCCTCCGATAAAAAATCAAGTCGATTTGCAGCTGCGCCGTGTCGCTCTTGCGGAGGATGAATATTTTGAAGCACTCTCACGCAGCGACGTGATTCTTCTGCCCTATTGCCCACGACTCTACAAACAAAGGACCTCGGGAGTCTTTGTCGAAGCGATCTTGATGGGGAAAGTTCCTGTTGTGAAAGCAGGAAGCTGGCTTGCTCATGAACTTAGCCGTTTTGATCTTGATGAATTGATTCTTGATTGGAATGCCCCCGATTTCTTCTCTAACCTTTTTGTGATTGTATCGGACTCTAAGATCATCACAAAGCTAAAGAAAATGCAGGAAGCTTACCTCGCCTTCCATGGGGAAGATAATTTCGCAAAAAGCTTGCAAAAAGTCGTTCAGTCGTAGATGGCGTAGCCATTTCTACCTAAAAAGAGACACGCCTGTCCCAGTTGCCTTAGTTTTCTTCTGATAGTGCACAGACGATGTCTTCTCTTATCTTTTGAAAAAGTGAGAAAATACTGCAAGCCAGCTGCAGTCAAAGAGAGCACAATTTTGGAAAAGTCTCTGCGTTTCGGAGGCGGAAGAGAGTGAAGGTAGCCAAGAATGAATCTAGCTGCTTCTGATTGCCTCTCCTCGCACAGCTCATAGGCATAATCATAGAGTTGATAGGCGATCAAAATGAGACAATACTTGACGAGCAGTTTGTCTGGCTCTTTGTTCTTTTCTAAACGCTGTAAAAATTCTTGTTTACTCAATAAGAAAAGCGCATTGCCCCAAATGAGCTGCGGCGAAGAGTCCCACGTACAGAGATTGTTTTTGCGGATCCAGTGTTCCCGCTGAAGTTGAAAGAGTTGGAAGTGGCGCTCTTTAGCGAAAATCTCAAAGTCAGAAAATGAAGGTATACCCTCTCGAATGGGACAGAAACAAGCTTCAACTTGAAAACCAAGAAGGTGTGCGAGGCTCTCTTCAGCCCCTTTCAAAATTTCTAGCTCTGCCCCTTCTGCATCGATTTTGAGAAAATCAATTCTTTCACCCTTTAGAACATCATCGAGTCTCTCAAGTGCAATCTCCATTTGACCGATCTGTTGCAAGCTGTCACGATGCAGAAAGGCATCTGTGATCGCATGGTGCATTTTGTAAAGAGAGGTGGCAGGAGGAAATTGGGCGAGATTCAAGCTCATTCTGCAGCTTGTTGACCAAAGACCAATCGGATGATTACAACTGGGTTGGCTCCAAGCTTGTGCACGCGGGTCAGGATCAAAAGTATGAAAGAAGAGATTGGATTCCCACTTTTTCCAGCGTTCCTCAGGTCCGCCTGTTGAGCCCACATCAGCGATCTGTAGCTTTTCTCCCTTTAATATCTGATCCAAGTTCATTTGGGCCTCCTTATCTGACAAAAATCTATAGGTTGATTCTCTTTTGAAATCGCACTCACTTCTATCTGCTCATCAATCTCTACCATCCAGAAAAAATGCTCTTTACCCTTCAATGCAGCAAAATGGGGATAAAAGTAGCCCTGAATCGGCAAATGCTGCTGAACTGGTCCAAAGCCCCCATCTCCAAAATAGACCGTGCCATCAATCTCTTGAGTCCGCTTTAATGCCTGGTCATGGTGCTCAAAGGCTAGATTCAAATGGTGCTTTTTGAAAAGAGGCAACCAATATTGACGCCCTTTGTTCGAAGATTGTGAATAGATCTTGCCAGACCTATTCAATAACTGCATCCCCTTCAAAGTCAATTTGTAAGCCAGACCCTTTTCAGCAAAGCGCACGCTTGGAAACAGCGGTACATGATAGAGCGCTAATTTGAAGCGTTCATTGGCAAGATTTTGTTCCAACCAAGCAGTTTGCTCTTCATGTGTGGTGACATGGCCAGTATCAAGAATGTAGAGTTGAAAAGCCTCTCCAAGCGGTATGGTGTAATAGCTTTCTGGATTTTCTTTGGTGCGGAAGTAATGAAAGAAAAAAGGAGCTTGCGACTTAGGTTGATTGTAACCTCCTACAACTTCATGGTTTCCGATCGCCATCACGAGGGGGGTCATCCCAAAGTTTTTCGTAAAGACGTCTAGCCAATGATCCCATTTGCGATAATCTCGACTTGAAACTACGTTCGAGGGATAGTCTCCACCGAGAAAGACTGCATCAGGTTTCTTAGAAGCAGCAACTTTTGCTAACTCAGCTGCCTCTTTCGTATTTTCCCAATCTCCTCCCTCAATAAACCGATAAGGCGGCTGTAAAGCCAATGTCTTGAAAGTATAATCAGAATCTTCAACCTTCACAGTATACTCTGTATCTGGCTCCAAGTTTTTCAGATGGAAGTGATAAATTCTTCTACGATCCGGTATGGGCATTTCAAAACCCGACACCGTTGTTGCTTTACCATTGCATAGGAGGGTGAGCTCTTTTGGAGTTTGGACACCGTGTATCGTAATGGTTGCCGTTGTGCATGGATCATCTTGCCAAGTGATATAGCTATGGCGAATGAAGCTTGAAAATATTAAGAAGAGCGCTGGCGCACAGCTTCGTATAATAAAAGTGTAGTAGCCATAGCGACATTTAGAGAGTCGGCGACTCCTTTCATCGGGATTTTTACCTGCAGCTGCTTCATCCATTTCTCTGAAAGCCCATATTGCTCCGTTCCCACCGCAATGGCGATTGGACCCGACAGATCAGCATCTGTATAGACCAAATCCGCTTGTGGCGTCGCAGCAACAATAGCAATACCCTGTTTTTGAAGCCACTCCAAAGCCTCATCTGAAGTTGCTTCAACGACAGGCTGTGTAAAGAGCGTCCCAACAGAAGCACGCACTACGTTTGGATTAAAAATATCTGTACAGCGGTCACAGACAATCACACCATCAGCACCGCAGCCATCAGCAGACCGTAAAATAGTGCCCAAATTTCCTGGCTTTTCAATCGCTTCTGCAACGATGTAAAGCGGGTTTTTCGCCTTTAGAATCTCGAGACCAAAATGCTGCTGCTTGGCTACTGCCAAAAGACCATCGGGGCGATCTCGATAGGAGAGCGAACGGAAAACTTTCTCGCTTACAACATAAGTCTCTGCACCGATTTTTTTGATCAAAGCTTCTTCATTGGTTCCGAGGAAGAGAGGGGGGCAAACGAAGAGCGTTTTGATGGGAAGTGAAGCTCTTGAGAGCTCACGAAAACCTTCGATGAGAAACAGACCGCTCTCATCACGCTCTCTTCTCTTCCAGAGTTTACGAGCTGCTTGTATTTTCGGATTTTGTAAGCTTTCTATTTCTGCCATCGTGCGTAGGCTCCACTTGGTAGGGCAAATTTTCCGGGTAATTTCATTTCACCCGATTGGATGTTATTGCCAAAACGCTCTTCTAGAAGGTTGCTCAAGACGATTGGAGTAAATCCAGGTGTATGGCAGCTGAGTAGAACAAAGCGTGGCTCAAATGCGATGAAGGCATCGAGTAATGGGACAAGGTCTCTCTCAATTTTGAAGACTTCGAGTGATTTTCCGCGGCCAAAAGTCGGTGGATCGAGGATGATCCCCTCATATTTGGCTCCGCGCTTGAGCTCTCGTTTCACAAATTTGCGTACATCTTCGACAACCCAACGGATATTGCTACGGTTATTAAGCTGAGCGTTTTCATTAGCCCAGTCCACCATGCCCCGTGCCGCATCGAGATGTGTCACCTCACCTGGGCAGGCAAAAGTACTGCCACCTGAATAGGCGAAGAGATTGAGGATACGGCCATGGCCATTTTGCTGCAGCCATTTCCACTGCTCTGCCTGCTCAGGAAAGAGTCCTAGATGGCCAAAATCGGTTCTTTTCAGTTTAAAGTGGATCCCTTCTACAGTGACTGTCCAACTTTCGGGTAATTTCTTGAAAAGGGTCCACTCTTTTTCTTCAAAGCTAGCATCTGGCTTCCATTCCATGCTTTTACGCCAAAGAGCTGTGGGAGCCGCTCTTTCAAGCGTGATGCTGCCAAAGCGTTCGAGCTTACGCCCCTCACCACTGTCTAGAAGTGCATAACTCATAGAGGCGCTCCAAAATTCTTTGTGAGGATTGATTGATGATTTCTAAACGACTGCCCTGAAAGTGCTCAGTCCATGCGAGCGTTTCATCGGGAAAAGCGATTGCAAAGCAGACCTTGCCAACTGGGTGGCCACCTGGACCTGCCACACCTGTTGTGGCTGTTGCCACATCCGAATCGAAGAGAGCTCGCACTCCTTCTGCCATTTGTAAAGCACAGCTCTCTGAGACAGCAGAAGAGGCTGTCACCTTCAAAATCTTTTGTTTGGCACTGTTTGCGTAACTCACAACAGATCCCAGGAAGTAGAGAGAGGCCTCTGGAATCTGGACAAGAGTGCTCGCTACTAAGCCACCCGTGCAAGATTCTGCGCAAGCAAGTGTTCTTTTCTTCTCAATAAATAGATTCTGAATCTTTTCAGCAAGCAACAGAGACTCCTTTTAGATCAGGGTGGTGATTAATCCAGGAAAAACAGTCATGCCCAAGACGCACCGGTACGTTGATGAGCTGCGCATCCACTTGAAAGGGAGTAGCTCGAGTATTGTGCCGTATCCAACGCTGTAGCTTGAAGAACAGTTCTGTGTTAGGAAAACTGCCATCAACCTTCGCAATCTCTCCTTCAGCACTCTGAAAAAGAAAAGGATAGGAAAATTGGATCCCCCAACTAATACCCTCTCCCAAAGCACCAATTTGAAAGTCTCCACTCGCTTCGCTATAGCGCAGGCGCCCCGGCTGCAGCTGGACAATCGGCAGCTGTGGCCGACTTAAGAATTTGTCACCGACCGCCTGCATTTTCATGCTCTCGCGATCGGTCGTAAAGGCTAGAGAAAGAGGCCACTCTAGCCTTTCCCCACACCGCAATTTTTCTACATATGAACAATAATTGTGGAGAAATTGTTCATGAGTGAGCTCGATTTGGGCCGTGATTCTTCCTACCTCAAAAATGAGAAAGTCGCCCAGGTGGTCGAAAAGCTCTTTCATTTCGATGCCATCTAATAATGCAACGATTTTAATATATTTAGACGCAAGCATCTTTCTTCTTCAAACAGAGATTTAAGAAAAGCAGACCCACCCCGATGGAAATGAGCGCATCAGCAACATTGAATAGAGGGAAACTGTGCCCCCAGAACTTGAAGTGGAAGAAATCGATGACAAAACCATAAACAAAAAAATCTATAATATTGCCGACCGCGCCGGTTAAAATAAGAACAAGCGGCAGAGCGGGAGAATTCTTTCTGAAAAACAGTAGATAGAAAAAGAGGATAGCCACAATTGCAATACGGACGATGATTAAAATATTTTTGAAGTTTGCAAAAAGTCCCCAAGCAGCTCCCTTATTGAAGGTCAGGCCGATGAAAAAATCGATGCCGAAAAAGCGGAGAAGCGGAATCCCTTCCCCACGAGGATGACTCAAAATAGTGCCACTTAAGTCATGGAAAACATAATGTTTAGTGACAATATCTAGAGTGAGAAAGCCTAAGGCTAAGAGGATGAATAAGAGAGCTCGCTTCATAGGCGACTACTATAGCATACGAGCCTATCTCTCTAAAAGAAAAGATTGATTTTTGGTCGATTTTTCCATCTCTTCGACTATTCGCTCAACATGCCTTTTTCGAACTGCTCTTGAGCTTGCACTGTCATCGTGGCATAGGGAACAGCTTCCAATCTCTTCAAGGGGATCTCAGCACCTGAAATGTCACAAATGCCATAAGTTTCTTCTTGAATTTTCTCAAGAGCGCGGTCGATCTGTCTCAAAATCTCAAAATCGTTGGAAGTGAGTTCTAAGCTGACACGACGGTCAAAATCATCAGTTCCCTGATCTGCTTGGTGTTGAGAGTAGCCAGTTGCTTCGTCCGGCTTTTTTACCTCTTTTGAGGTCCCTTCAAGTGTATGAGTGAGCTGCCTCTTCAAATTGAGGAGTTGCTCTTTAAATGCTTCTACTTGCGACTTTTTCAATCCCATCTTTTTTTCCCTCCGGAGTGACTGAGTGTATAGCCTCCATCAGCTCTCCAATATCCTTAAAACGTCTATAAACACATGCAAATCGGATATACGCTATCGTATCCATACTTTTCAAATATTTCATTACAATTTCGCCAATTTCTTTCGAAGCTATCTCACGAGTAGGCATTTCCATTAACTCGCTTGTGACTTTGGTCGCAATCATTTTGACCTGGTCATAGCTCACGCTCGTATGGCGGCAGGCGGCTTCTAGGCCACTGATGAGCTTCTGCTCGTTAAAATCTTCATAGCAGCCATCTCTTTTTTTGACCTGAATTGTGAGCTCCATCATCTCGAAAGTTGTGAAGCGCCTACTACAACCCAAGCATTCCCGTCTTCTACGGATCGCATTGGCATCAACAGCGTTGCGTGAGTCAGTGACCTTCAACTCTTCACAGCCACAGTAAGGGCACTTCAATTAATACCTTCATTTTTAAGAGAGGTGGACTATAAGGAAACGAACTATTTTCCTAAAGAGAAAAGCGAGACCTTGTTTTTTGTTGGTTGAATTCTTCTAATTATAAGGGCTATAGTCATCTCTATTTTAACCATAACCGCTTTGATTATTCCCATGTTTACAGGAATTATTCGACAAAAAGGATGCATTGTTTCGATCGAAAAAGAGGGCGTGATGCGCTATGGAGTCGCCTTTTCTCCTGAAGATCTCGAAATCGGGGCAAGCGTTGCGGTTGAGGGTGTCTGTCAAAGCGTAGTGGCTATAGAAAATGGTGTTATTTTTTTTGAAGCGATCAAAGAGACATTGGAGCGAACGACTCTTGATGCACTCAAAGTCGGCCAGAAAGTCAATATAGAGCGTTCGGCGCGGCTTGGTGATGAGATGGGTGGCCATCTACTTTCTGGCCATATCTACTGTAAAGGGAAAATCACTGCTATTGAGGATAACGTTTATACTATCGATCTAGGAAAGAGTGATTATCTATTTGAGAAGGGTTTTGTGGCGATCGATGGCATGAGCCTTACAGTTGTGAAGGTGATGGATCATGCTTTCACAGTGCATTTGATTCCAGAGACTTTAAAGTGGTTCAAAAAGGGTATAGGCGATCTTGTTAACATCGAATTCGACTCTCTGACCATCGCAGCTGTTGAGACTGTGAAAAAATATATAGGCAATTCGATTCAATCGATGTAAGCCCATTTGAAATCGATCTGGAAAAATTCAGAGACACACTCACCGTGCAAACTATCACGCTTCAAATAGTTTCCTTTTAGGCCGTAGACAGGAATCATGGGCATCTCTTCAGCTAAAATTGCTTCTGCCTTCACCAACTGATTGGAATCTAAAGCGCATTTATACTCTTCATTTTTCCACTTACTCAGGTTATTATCCAAAATCCCATTGAGTATATGAAGAGGATCATTCCAAAGAGCTTTGATTTCGATGCCACCAAACTGGAATTTTCCCTGTGCTATCAAATCAAAATGACTTTTCCAATCCATCTCTCGCAAATGCACCTCAATGCCAAATGCCACCTTCCACTGTTCCACCAAATGACGCAAAACACTCTCACGGTGGCGTCCTGTGCAATAAAAAAAATTCAGTCTAGGAAAATCAGAACGCACAAAACCAATTTCCCCTAAACCTTCACGGAAAAGCGCCCGTGCTCTATCAAGATCCTTATCGGGGAAGAGCGGCTTCTTGGAAAGAGATAGTTTGTCAGGCAAGATAGAGAAGCTAGGGGCTGCAAATTCATGAGGCATCAAGCAAGCAAGCTCTTGCCTGTCGATCGCACAAGCGAATGCTTGACGCAATTTTTTATGGTTGAAAGGGAAGTTCTGGGTATTGAAACAAATCGTATAGTTGCCTTGAAGCGGGAACTCCACACGTTTGGTCTCGGGAAACTCTCTCATTCCCCTTAAGGGGAAGAGTCCCATAGGTCTACCAACAAAATCAAGCTCCCCATTTTTAAGCATTTGCATCTCATCTTGACCAGGTCCTAGGAGTGCGATTTCAATTTTATTGAGATTCACAGCATCAGCATTCCAATAGTCAGGATTTTTCTCGAGAGTGATCGCTCGATTATGTTTCCATTCGACAAGACGGAAAGGGCCATTTGAGACATAGTTTTCACCAGCTTGATAGGCCCAGCCTGGATATTTACGGTCGATCATGCTGTTGATCAAACTATAGCTCCAATGTGCTGTAGCTTCCAAAAAATAGGGGGCTGGGTGCTCTAATTCAACCAAGAGCGTACGCTCATCAAGAACTTGAATACCCACCTCGTCGAGAGAGACTTTATTCTCTCTTGCGGCTTTAGCATTTTTGATCAGATAGAATGCACCAGAAGAGACACCCGGAGATGAAATTGCCTTTTTCCATGAATAATCAAAATCGTGGGCGGTGACTTTGGCTCCATTGGACCATTTGCTGTCGCGTAAATGAAAAGTATATGTTTTGCAATCGGGTGAGATATCGCAGCTCTGCGCCAGTGCCATGTGGGGCTTTCCATCACGGCCGATACGTGTTAGCCCTTCGAAAAGCATTTTGAGGATGATATAAGATTGATCGGGCTTGGTAATACGTGGATCGAGCGTGGGATCATTGTCATGTAACGAAAGATGCAGTATTTGAATATTGGCTCTTCTAGCACTCCAATCCTCCATCGCTTCCTCAACTTTTGAAGAGAAACTCATCTCACAGCCAAACTGCGATGGCCGATAGAGAAACCCAAAGCAAAATGAACCATTCATTCGAATCTCGGAAAATGCTAATTCAAGCGAAGGAATTTCCAACTGATTGATTTTAGCAAGAAGCTCAGTCTTAAAAGACTCCTCTTCTGCACGAACAACCACAATTAACGCCTCATCATACCTGCGAGAGGTAAGAAGATAAGAACGATCCATCTCTTTTTCCATGAGCTCAGAAAAAGCCATGAACCACTCTTTCACCATTGCTGCTGGCAAAATACTTTGCATCGCAATCGGGGTGATCGAATAGAAAAAATTCTCGAGAAAAAATTCATCGTGAAGTTTCGGCATGAGCGAGATGAAATCCTCAAGACGCTCATTCTGTTTTAGGATCAAACCTCCGTTGTAATCTCTAACAGGACCAAGCGCCTTGACAAGACGCGCTACAACCTCTTTACGAGCCGTGTAGAGATTGACTGAACGATCTTTACGAAAAAACTGACTTTTGGGGAGTTGCAAGCGGAAGACAGTCGCCTCTTTGCAATAGTTTTTTCGCAAACGACCTACCTCATCCACTCTATCGGGGATATACAAAATATCTGGATTGGCTTCTGTGAATAATGTTTTTACAGAAGCAGCATCTTCTTTAACAAGACGCAAAACTACGACAGTAAAAAAGATATCAAACTGCGTCTGTTCCTCAAAACTAATAGTTGCTTGAGGGATATCCCGAACAGATTTGAGTTGATCGCGCAGTGATAATATATTGCGGTAGACCTCCTCCTCATTGCGTCGCATGAATGTCACAGGAACGAGCTGTTCCACACAACCCTTAAGCTCCATCGGCAATTTTTCCTGTAAAAGGCGAATCTCATCGAGGGTGAACGCTCCCCCTTCTTTCTCAACTTCCAAGTAGACCGAGTGGACTTGGAGTTTCTTATCTGCAAAATCGTGGAAGGAGTCTGCGATAAGGCGCACTTCTGGGACAAGGCGCCTAATCGCTTCTACCATATGCTGCTCTTCAAAAACCTCCCTCTCTTTCATCAGATTAAAGAGTGTGGTAATCCCTAAAACCGATTTACTTCCAAAGGGATACTCAAGATTTGTTCTAAGCAATTTTATGTAAAGATGGCGTCTTTTTGGGTAGCGATTAACTGATTTAACAAGTCTTCTCTTATAGAAATATTCTGCGATGATCATCCGGCTTAGATGAGAGACAGTCCGCACCCTTTTGAACTCTTGGGAATAGCGCAGAAGGAAGAAGATAATTTTGGGGTAGAAGTCACGATCAGGCCAGTCACGAACAAAAGTGCGAACGCGGCGGAGCACTGCATTCTCTTTTGTCCCAATAAGCTCTTTTGAAAAAAAATCGGTAACCATGCTTCTTCCCTAGCTTTAGGAGAATATAAATATTCTATTAATATTTGAAGTAAAAAGATAGAAAAGATGAAAATATATATCTCAGATCAGTTCAATACCTTACATTGAACATGCAATGAATGCCAGAAATAAATAAATGAATAGTTGTAAATGGTAACATGGGTTGATTCAACTTGGCAACTAGCGTTCGCCGCCTTGAAATCCACGGGCCGTGGGCTAGTTTCAAATGATACCATTTATAGAAATAATGATGGCCAGATAAGGCGGGAAATTTGAGAGATTCTTTCTCGCTCATCTTTTTAAACATGAGCGAGAAAGAATCTCTCAAAGGTGCCGTGCTAGATAGCCATCATTTGTTATAAATAGTATTAAATCGACTAGAAAAACAATTTTGGGTATACGAAAGACATGAATGAAATACCAAAAAAGCTGTGTCATTATCTAGCAGATGGCTATGTCCTTTATTTTAAAACACTCAACTTTCACTGGAACATGGTAGGACCTCAGTTCTATATGTACCACAAGCTGCTCGAAGATCAATATGAGTCGCTTGCGAAGGCGAATGATGAGATCGCTGAAAGGATCCGTCAGCTTGGGAGTAAATCTCCTGGATCGATGCAGGAGTTTCTGAAACTGGCTTGTATGAAAGAATCTCCAAACGACCTTCCGATGAAGGAAATGATTGAAGCGCTGGCTCAGGGCCATGAATTAATGGTGAAGCACGGAAGCGATTTAGTCGCTTTTTGCGATGCCCACAAGGATCCGGGTACATCCGACATGATTGTTGGACGCATGCGAGATCATGACAAGCAGGTCTGGCTGCTCCGAAGTCACTTATAGACAATCATTTGGAAACTGCAAAGTGGGGACGCGGCAAAAGCTTCTATTTTTCCACTCAATTGGCAATATTTTCTCTATTACTTCTTCATGAAGCGTTTAGCAGCTTTTTTCGCATCTTTTGCAAGACCTTTGCCACGGCCATAGATGTCATCACAAAGATCATGACCCTTTTCAGTTAGATCTTCGTACTTATCCTTCAGCTCACCGCGCAACTGCTTACCTGATTTTGGAGCGAAAAGAAGAGCTGTCACACCAGCTGCTATTCCACCTAAAACGGCGCCCCATGTAAAACTCTTGAATTTAGATTTCTTTGACATAATTTATTTATTCCTCAACTTTTTGATAAAAGCGACTCCCCACATAATTAACTCTGCAATATCAAGCCCTCTAGAATGACGCTTTTCACTCCAATCCTCCACTCTCTCATCAATCACATCGCCCAATCTATGGACCACACGACAAAGAGGGTCGAGAGCATGTAACTTATCTTCAATATCTCTCAAGATAGAAACTGTACGTCCAAGAGCAACTAACAATCCAATCGCCAGAATGAAGAAAGAAGCGGCGATCACAATTAGTGGAACGACAATCGCCCAAAGCATCCAAACAGCCATTTATAATACCTAATAGACAGTTACTATAATAACTATTATTAACTATTAATTTGCGATTGTAAACTATTATTTATACACATTAGCAATTTTAATATCTTAAAAGACTGATGATGAGACTCTTAGCTGTAGTTAGATGATTTAAAGAAATCATTCTTAAATGAGAGCCAGATAGGGAATTTGAGAGATCGCTTCGAAGCTCATGTTTTTAAAGATGAGGGAGGAAGAAGCTCTAAAAAGTGGCGTGCTATGGCCAATTCAGCGGAAAAAATCGGGGGTGGAATGGATGAGCTGTTTGTCTAATACTCATTAGGAACAAGCCGCCTACTTCTGATAAAGGAGTGAAATTATGCGGTTGGAGTCTCCACTTCCATAGGTGGGACTTCCTCTATCTCTTGCCACTCCACTTCTCGACGTAACTTAAATATACCGAGTAAGTTAATAGTTAGCAGTGAAGCTCCACAAATCGACATCACAAGCAGCGCATGTCTCTGAGGCATGAAGCTAAAGAAAATAAAGGCTACTGTACCATAGAGCAGGTAGATCTTTTCTCCAATTTTTGGAGCCAAATAGCGGGCACATTTCAAACCGATGCAGAGGTAGGCAATGATTGTCGTGTAACCGGTAATGATATAGAAGAGAGGCAAGAAGATCCTCATCCCGATAAAGTAATGGCTCATAGCCGCTTGCATCAGAGCTGACCCCTCTACAGAGGAGCCGTAAACTTTCCATACCCCGCTGAAGAGAACGACGAGCACGCTCATTGTACAAACTAAGTTGTCAACAAAGACACCTAAAATCGCTAGGCGGCCTTGTCTGATTGGATCGACTGTGTTGGATTCACTCTGAATGATCGAATCGTAGCCAATCCCAATGTCTGCAGAATAGGCAGCTCTAGCGATGCCCTGTTGGACAGCCAAAATGAAACTAGCTCCAGCAAAACCTCCAATCGCCGCATGGCCAGTGAAAGCAGAGCGAAAGACCATAGTTAGAAGAGCTGGGATCTGGGGGGCTTCAACAATAACGACGTAAAGACCCATCCCGACATAGAGTATGATGAAGAAAGGAACAATCCAAGTGCAGAGCTTACCTACTCGCTCAATCCCACCTTTGACAGCCCAAAGAACAGCTCCTAGAAAAATTGGAATGACTATGAGATTGGAAATATGCCAATTGGTATGCACACTCTCAGTGATCACAGAGAATTGATAAATCTCAATACCATAGACGCAAAGCAGAACGCTGATCAAAACTGGAACGATGGGTGATTTGAACGCCTTCCTTAAGAAGTACATCGGGCCGCCATCATAGCTTCCGCGGTTATTCTCTACGCGGTACTTAATGCCGAGATAGATTTCACAATATTTGACAATACTACCAATGATTGCGGCAATCCATAGCCAGAAAAGAGCTCCCGGGCCACCAAGCTGGACCGCCGTAGTCACTCCCACTACATTACCAATCCCAATCATCCCCCCTGTAGAGGCAAAAAAGGCTTTGAGTGGGTGGATGCCTCGGTCGGCTGAGCTGTTCTTGGCGAACATGAAATGAAAAAATGTTTTTATAATTTTCGGCAGCTGTCGAATCTGAAAAAAATGGAAGCGGATGCTTAGCAGCAATCCCATGGAAAAAATCAATACGAGGGCTATATAAGCCCAGAAGAATTCATCGATGCTACTTAGAAGTTGGAAAATATTCATTGTCCATCAATTATAGGTCATTTCACTTTTCAAGGAAAGCCTCATGTTTCATGCCTTTGCTCATACCTGTCATGGAGAAAAGGGACACCAGCTTTATTACCACACTGCCTGCCAGAGGGCGATGGAGTCAATTGGTCTTGTCTATCATGCCTATATCCCTGAGGAAAATACACTTCCAGAGATACCTCAGAACTGGTTTTTGCACTTTCCGAAACCCTATAATCGAAGCGCAAAAAAGGCCTATTTAAGGGCTAGTTATGCCCTTTTTAAAGAGGCGATAGGGCCCCGATTTTTTTTTATTGAGACCATCATGCGCCGTGATATGCGCTATTTTTCTTTGGGGGCTCTCCGCTTTGGAAAAAGGGAAGATAAAATCTGTATGCTCTTCCGCGACAACAATCTTCTCAAAAAAAAACGTGATAAATGGGAGGTTAAATTTTTTCTTATGCTTTTGAGAAAGAAATTTGGCCGAAACCTAGCACTTTTTACGGACACAGATAATTTAACCTATTTTTTTGAAAAAGAGACAAAACTCCCCTTTCATACCCTTCCCATTCCTCATTATGATTTAGCCCCCACCCATGTAGAGAATGAAAAGTTAGTGGTGCTCTTCCCTGGAGAACCTCGAAAAGAAAAGGGTGGAGAGTTGATCCGCAAGCTTGTCGCAGATCCCTCCTACGGAGACATTCACTTAGCTTGCTCTGCAAGCTTGCAAGTGGGCCACCTCCATTTTGGTAATGCCCTCCCCCGCAGCGAATATCTCGATTGGCTGAAGCGCAGCGATGCTGTTTTGTTGCCATATGAGGCGCATAAATACCGCTTCCGCTCTTCCGGCATTTTTGTTGAGTCGATTTCCTTAGGGAAGGTCACACTGGTGCCTGATGGCTGCTGGATGGCAGATGAGCTCAAAAAATACGACTTGGAAGAGTTTATTGTTGATTTTGAAATGTCACATTTCTTAGATCATTTGAAAAAGTTGTGTAAAAATTTGAGCCTTCGTGAGAAGTTAAAAATCATGCAGAAGGACTATTTGAATCAGCACACACCAGAAACATTTGCGAGGAAACTCCATGAAGTGGTTTATAACCAAAGCAGTTGAGAAGTTCTCTTACCTCTTATTAACACTTTTTCTTTTCCCTCAGTTACTTTGGGCTGAGACACTCGATGTCGTCATCATCGGTGCTGGATTAACGGGAACTTATACGGGTTGGCGTTTAGTTGAAAATGGACGGAAAAACGTTCATATTTTCGAAGGTAGCGACCGCATTGGTGGTCATCTGTATACAGTTTTTCTTCCGGGGATGGATCATGTTCCAGTAGAGCTAGGAGTGATGGAGTTTTTTACTTCGCAAAAAAAAGTGGCCAACCTGGTTAATTATTTAAAACTGCCAACCTCACCATTCACAACGCAAGATCAAAACAACCTCATTTATGTACGTGGAAAGCGTTTTCATGAAATGGATGAAAAGAAAGATCTCCCCTACAATTTAGCACCAGAAGAGATGGGCAAAGATCCTTCTGCGTTAATTTTGGATGCCATCGGGAAAATCGACCCAAAATTTGACATAGATGCTTGGGCGACACAAAAGGACCAACTCTATTACAAAGGACACTCCCTTTATGATGTTAGCTGGCAAACCTTTCTTCTTGAGAATCTTTCTCCAGAAGCTTTTCAGCTTCTTGCTGATCTAGAATATGTGCAAATGGTTGCAGACACCTCTGTCGCCAATGCTGTGACAAACTTTCTAGAAAAAATGAAGGGAGAGCCTCAAAAGCTGACAAAAGGCTTTAGCCAACTTCCTCTTGAGCTTGCCAACCGCTTCCAGAGCAATGGGGGGAAAATCTTTTTAAAACATCATCTGATGTCGATCTCTTATGAGGGAGAAAGAGAGAATTTCCGCTACCGCCTTCTTTTTTACCAAGAGGATGGCACGTTCAAGTCGGTTTTCACGAGAAACCTCATTTTGACAATCAGTCCACCAGCTCTCAAGCTCCTTGCACAACAATCACCTGCTCTAAAGGCAGAGCTGTTCCACAAGAATCTGGATTTTCTTCAGGAATGTCCGATGACAAGACTCTTTCTTGGCTATGATTATCCTTGGTGGCAAAAAATTGGACTCTATAGTGGAGCTTCGCTCACCACTCTCCCCATCCGCCGTTGCATCTATCTAGAGAGTGAAGAGCAGATGACTGATGGTGAAAAGGGCAAGCGTAACGCATTGATATGCGCCTCAAGCCAAGAGCTCTACAGCTCTTTTTGGAGCTCTTTCAATGAGAGTAGTGAGTTTGCTCTGGGTGTTGGAAAAAATGCTGTCTGGCAAGCTGAGAAACAGCTGGAGATCCTACATGGGGTGCACAACATGCCAAAAGCGTATACAGCCGCTTTTATCGACTGGTCTATGCCCCCGCATTTTGGCGGTTCTTTCGTTTGGAAGACAGGCGCAAAGCCTGAAGAGTTGATCGAGTACTTCCAGCATCCTTTTGTGGGAGAGCCACTTTATGTGATAGGGTTCGCCTATTCCATGCACCAGAATTGGATAGAGGGAGCGTTAGAGTCTGCCGATGAGCTTTTGAAAAACTACTTTTTCATCAAGCCACCTATAGCAGATTAGACATCTTGCATAACCCAATTTTCATATCACTGAAGCTTTGGTATAATGTAACGCTTGTTTTGGAAGTGTGAGTTTTGTGTGCAAAAATATGACACGATCAAGGCGTTGCCATCTAATAGATTCAGGCGTTAGCAAGTCAGTTTTTCAAATCATGGTGAGCGTGGTCCAAGCGGCGGAGCATCAACGCATGAAAAAAGGTGGGAAGCCTTATTGTGTCTATGTTGATCAAAATGATACGTAGATAGGTCGGGCACCGGCACGGGCACGAAAATTGGGTTATGCAAGATGTCTAATTATGGAGATCATCGATTAGAACAAAGCGCTTTGTTTTGTCATCATAGGCGTATACGGCTGCCTCTTCGATGTTAAACCACCAGCCATGCAATCTAATCTCTTTTAGAAAGGGATAACTCTTTAAATGCTCTAGCTGCTTGAGGACATTTGCTTGGGTGAGGTCTCCACCTTCATGGGCTGCATATTCAACCCATTTTTCCATATGAGGGCAGCAAGCTGTTCCATATTTCACAGCATCTATGGCTCCACATCCTGAATGGCCACAAACAATGATATCAGCAACTTTTAAAGTGAGAGCCGCGAACTCTAAAGCAGCAATCATGCCCGTATCACAAGCTTCAATCGGAGGAACAATATTTCCTACATTGCGAATGACAAAAAGGTCCCCTGGATTTGTCGAGGCAAAAACGTTTGGAGCAACACGACTATCCGCACAGGCGATGAAGAGCGCATCGGGCCTTTGCTCTTTAGCTAGTCTAGCAAAGAGCTTTTTTTCTTCGGGAGCTCGCTTTTTTCTAAACTCAATAATACCTTGAATAAGTTTCTTCATAACACCCATCAAGTTATTTTTGGAGGGAGAGGGATTCGAACCCTCGAAACAGTTTCCTGTTTACACGCTTTCCAAGCGTGCTCCTTAAGCCGCTCGGACATCCCTCCTCGAAGCTCACAACACACTTTAGGCACTTTTCGTCGCTCCCGTAGAGATGGCGGAGTCAAGATGCGGCTTTCAACTCCTTGAGAATCGACAAGGGGTGTTTGGCGCAGATTGGCTCTTTCACTCTCTCTTTGAAGGAGAAAAAGTGCATAAGGCGAATTGATACTAACCTATTCAATGATTGATTGAAAATCCTTTTTTCCTTATCCTTCTTAACCATGCGCACCTTTTTTCTTCTAGTTTTACTTTCTTCCTCTCTCTTTGCCAAGCCGATCGTATTAGTCAGTGTCCAACCTCAAAAATTTCTAGTCGAATCGATTGCTGGAGATGCTTGCCAAGTAGAAGTTCTAGTGCCCCCTGGTGCGAGTCCTCATGCCTATGAGCCGAGAGCCAGACAGATCGATTTGATCAAAGAGGCCGTCCTCTGGTTCCGTATCGGAGAGAGTTTTGAAGAGTCTCTATTGCCTCTTGTGAAAGAGGTGATCGATCAAAGAGAAAATTTGGATTTGATCGGCTGTTCCTGCCATGATGGAGCGGATCCCCACATCTGGCTGAGCCCTTCGATGCTGAAGCAGGAAGCTGGCCAGATCTGTACTGCGCTAGAAAAGCTTCTAAATGCTGACCTTCAAGCAAATTTGGCAGATTTGATCGCGCGTATTGACGCTCTCGAAGCGCAGTTGAGAGCGAGACAATTTTCTAAAACAATTTTGGTTTCTCACCCAGCTTTTGGCTACTTCTGCAGGGATTTCGGCATTGAACAGCTCTCGATAGAAATGGATGGCCAAGAGCCTTCACCGAAGCAGCTCACTCTCCTCATGACTGAAGTCAAACAAAAGGGTTTGAAGCGCATTTTTCTCCAGCAGCAGTATTCAGAAAAAGGCGGCAGGCGCATTGCTGCGGAGCTCGGATTGGAGCTCATTCCTCTCGATCCTTATGCTGAAGATGTGCTGGCGAATTTAAGTCATATTGGAGAGCTTTTCTGTGATTGATGTCAAAGATCTCTCCTTTGCTTTTGAAGGCAATCCTGTCCTTAAAAAAGTTTCTTTTCGTGTAGAGAAGGGAGAATTTATTGCTCTTTTTGGTCCTAATGGGGGTGGCAAGACAACACTTTGCAAGCTCCTTGTAGGACTTCTCAAGCCTGACTCAGGAACGATTAATCTGCCTAAAGGGATCGCCTTTGTGCCCCAAAATTTTGCTCCAGACCAGCTCTTTCCTATATCTGTCATGGAGGTCGTATTGATGGGCAGACTTTCAAAAGCGCCACGTTTTGGAGGCTTCCGTAAATTAGATCGGGAAATGGCGCTTGCCGCCTTGAAGGAAGTGGGTCTAGAGAGATCTAAAGACTCCTGTTTTTCCTCTCTATCTGGTGGCCAAAAACAGCGGGTGCTGGTTGCTCGTGCTTTAGCAAGTGAACCTGACGTGCTCATTTTAGATGAAGCGATGGCTAATATGGATGGGAGTTCGATTATGTCTCTGCTGAAAATGCTAAAAAACCGGCTATTCACCATTTTGATGGTGACCCATGACTTGAAAGCGGCTCTTGAATATTGTGATCGGCTCCTCTGCGTTCAGGGCTCTGTGACACCTATGAGCTCTTATGAGGTCTGTCAGCATTTTGAAAATGGTCTTTATCACAGGGTGGGCGCATGAACTTTTTAGAAGCAGTTTGTAATAATCCCCTCCTGCAGATGGCTTTAATCGCCTGTGTAGGCGCTTCATTTGCGAGTGGAGTTATCGGCTCCTTTGTTGTTGTTAAAAGAATTGTTTCACTCAGTGGTAGTATTTCCCATAGCGTGCTGGGGGGGTTGGGCTGTGCCCTCTTTTTCCGCCGGGTCTATCACTTGGATTGGTTGATGCCGATTTATGGTGCTCTCTTTGCGAGCGTCTTGTCTGCCTTGATTATTGGCTATGTTCACCTCTACCACCGGGAGAGAGAGGATTCAGTCATCGCAATGATTTGGTCAGTAGGGATGGCTGGCGGGGTGATTTTTGCGAGCCAAACGCCGGGCTTTAATCTTGAGTTGATGAATTTTCTTTTAGGAAACGTTCTTTGGGTGAGTTCAGCGGATCTAGTCCTTTTGGCAGCCTTAGACATGGTTATTCTAGCGGTTGTTTTACTCAAGTATAAGCATTTTCTCGTGCTTTGTTTTGATGAGGAACAGGCCAAACTTCAAGGTTTGAACGTGGCTCGACTCTACTTCTTACTTCTGGGTCTGATCGCAATAGGAGTGGTGATCTTGATCCACACTGTGGGGATCATTCTCGTGTTGTGCATGCTTGTTTTGCCGCCATCTATTGCAGAGAAGTTCACCTATAGACTCTCTAGGATGATTATACTCAGCATTATTTTGAATATTCTCTTTTCTTTGGGAGGCTTGGCGCTTTCCTACAAACTTGACTGGCCTGCAGGAGCGACTATATCGCTCTTTGCTGCTGCGGTATATGTGCTGAGTTTGCGCTTCAAAAGACCGATGAGCGTCTCGATTCCCTCACCTGTCAAAGCTGAAATCGAAACCGCCTCAGACTGAGGGAGCGGCTTTTCTGATTTGACATAGCTCTCATTCCAACTATTTGCTTCAATCGGGTCTATATCACATTTATTCCAGGCGATGATACGTGGCTTCTTCAGGAGCTCTGGATCATGTTCTCTCAGCTCATTTTCCAAAATGGTCAAATCCTCTTCAGGATTCTCTTTGGAGGCGTCGATCACGAAAAGAAGCAATTTAGTTCTTTCAATATGACGCAAAAATTCTAGGCCAAGCCCACGGTTGTCATGAGCACCTTCAATGATGCCGGGAATATCAGCAAAGGTGATGCGTTTGCCATGCTCATACTCCAATATGCCCAAATTCGGTGTCAGGGTGGTGAAAGGATAGGCTCCAATCTTTGCTTTAGACCTAGTCAGATTGCGAATGAGTGTCGATTTTCCAGCATTGGGAAAGCCTACAAAACCAACATCGGCGATCGATTTAAGTTCGAGCTCTATCTCCCTCTCCTGACCGGGTTTACCAGGAGTGGCAAAGTTGGGCGCTTGATTGGTTGGTTTTTTGAAGTAAGAATTGCCGAGACCACCGCGGCCACCTTCACAGATCAAGAAGCGTTCACCTGCTTCTGTAAAATCAAAGAGGATTTCGCCTGTCTGTGCATCTCTGATGAGGGTTCCTGGAGGCACTTTTAAAATGCGCTCCTGGCCCTTTTTACCTTGCTTATTGTTAGAACCACCGAGGCCCCCATCTTCGCCTTTGATGAGGCGCTGATAACGGAAGGCGTCGAGAGAGGCGGTTTGATCACAAGCTTCGAAAATGACAGAGCCGCCGTGGCCGCCGTTTCCTCCAAAAGGACCACCTTTTGGAATGTATTTTTCACGACGCCAAGCAACGACACCATTTCCGCCTTTGCCGGCGATCAGCTTGATTCGAATTTTGTCTATAAACATAAAACCACCTTTTCTGAACTATTCGGTGGTCTTATCTGAGAGACTACCGAGGTTGTACTGTGACTAATGTGCGCTTAGCCTTCCTAAACTCCACAATGCCATCGATAAGCGCGTAGAGAGAATCGTCATTTCCACGGCCTACATTCTTTGCTGGATGCCACTTCGTACCACGCTGGCGCACGAGGATGCTTCCTGCTCTTACAAACTCTCCAGCACCAACTTTGACCCCAAGTCTTTTTGACTCTGAATCTCTACCGTTGCGTGTTGAACCCTGCCCTTTCTTATGTGCCATATTACTCCTCTACTGCTTTCTTCTTCTTCGCTACCGGCTTTTTAACGGCTGGTTTTTTCTCGCTTGCTGTCGTAGCTTCTTTTTTAGGAGCTGCTTTCTTAGGAGCTGCTTTTTTCGCTGCAACTTTTGGAGCTGCTTCAGTTTTAGGAGCTGATTCAGCTTTAGGAGCTGATTTTTTAGTTTCTACTTTAGGAGTAGAGATGATTCCATCGCCTAAGTGGAGAATGCGCACACGCTGATAGTCTTGGCGGTGGCCTACCTTTTTGTGGGTACTTCTCTGGCGCTGCTTATACTTGTAAGCAATGACTTTAGGCCCTCTGACATAGTCAAGCACCTCACCAGCAGCTTTGAATCCTGGGATGACAGGCTCACCCATTTTGACAGCTGTTCCATCGTTGAAAAAAAGAACATCAAATTCTACGTTTTTGTTGTCGCCTTCTAGAAGCTCAACATCGATTACATCCCCTTCAACCACACGATATTGCTTTCCGCCGGTCTGGATAACTGCATACTTTGTCATAGTTTCGCCCAAATTTTATTTTTCCGTGACACTTCCCGCTCTATGAGGAGGGGGCATTTAGGGATTGAGACCCACGCCCTCGTGTCCGAGAGCGATGATGGGGGACATCATATGCCAGGGCTGGATTAAAAACAAGCGGTTCCCATGCTAAATGCAGTTATTAAAAAACATTCTTTAATTTACGAAAAATTCGATCTAATACAAATAAGAGCGAGATGGTGCGGCAAATTTGAGACATCGTCTCGAAGCTCATGTTTTTAAACATGAGCGAAAACTCAAAGGCAGCCGACTAAGGGGTTCCTATTTGTTGTAAATGGTATAAACAACAAAACTTAAACTTTTTACCACTATGTATGCTTGGAGCTGATTTTGAAGAATGGCCCTGGCTTGAAGTTATTCATTCAGGGTCATTTAAAGATAAGACGAAAGATTGGCCAGAGTCGGAATTGAACCGACGACACAAGGATTTTCAGTCCTTTGCTCTACCAACTGAGCTATCTGGCCAACAAAGTCCGGTAGTCTAGTGAAGAGCTGCCAATTATGCAAGAGGTTTTATAGTTGATTCAGTTGAAAACTGCCGATTTCAATCGCGCCAAACCCCCACAATTGAAAGGTCCTAAGCCTGCAAATATTTTTAATATTCAGCGATTTAGCCTCGGTCAAGCCCAGAGCTTTCGCTCCATCCAAATCTGCAGTTTTCAATCAAAACGATTGGCAACAAATAATGTCACAAATGAGAACCCGATAGGGCGGCACATTTGAGAAATCGTTTCGAAGCTCATGTTTTTAAACATGAGCGATAAAGGATCTCTCAAAGATGCCCTGCTAGATAGCTCTCATTTGTGAACTTATTTCTTACCAAATAATTTTTTAGAAATGCCGCAAATTCTAGTGAGTATTCAATTCCCAGAGCTGCTCAGAAGAGAGATAGATCATATCTTTCAGAATATTTACAGCCTCTTCCATCGGAAGATCATTCGAACCAAAATCCAGGTCCAGCTGCCGCTCTTTAGCCTTCTTCAGGAATAACTGAAAATTACGATTATTCTTCAGCCTTTCCTCGCTATTAGCCCTGAGAGTTGGCAATAGAGCTCTCCATTCAGTGTGTACTGGCTCGACTGATGGCAGGTAATACTTCACAAACCACTTGCGCGCAAAGGGATCAATGTCTGTCAGTGGATCATTGAAAACGGGGTTAGTTTGATCTGCTGATAATGGATACTCCAAATAACTCTCCCCTATCTCTTCAAAGTGAAGCGCGGTTGGAATCATAATATCCGACTTAACACCATGTATCTGTGTAGAACGACCACTCGCTGTATAGTAGCGACCCACTGTCACCTTGAAAAAACTATCGCTCTTTTTATCCGTAATCGTCTGGTGTTGAATCGTGCCTTTACCATATGTCTGCTCATCACCTACAACAATCGCCACCCCATAGTCCTGCAGTGCCTGCGCTACAATCTCGGCTGCTGACGCAGAATTTTTTGAAATGAGCACAACGAGAGGGCCGTCAAAAGCTCTTTGTCCATCCACAGTCCGGAAATACTTTTCGCTCCCATCTGAGTACTTAGAAATGACGATAATGCCATTAGAGATGAAAAGCCCGCCCACTTTAACTGCCTGTGTGAGAAAACCTCCAGTATTCTCACGCATATCCAAGACAAGCCCCTGTAGAGAGCCGCGCTCCTTCAGTTTTGCGATCGCCTCTTTTAGATCTTTCTCACTGTTGATCCCATTTTCACCATCATAAAAGCTGTGAAGAGTCACCTTACCGATATATCCCTCTCCAAATGGCTCAGATTCAACATCAACACGCTTATCGTCCATGGAGATTTGCGCTCGCGTCAGCTCCACATGGAACGTTTGACCTTCTCTCATGATTCCGAGGCTGAGATTGCTGCCAGCTTTGCCCCTCATGGCATCAAGTATATGTTTGAAGGAAGCGCCGCTTACATCTTCACCATTCACTTCCACAATTGTGTCACCCGATTGAATCAACCCCGACTGTGCAGCTGGTCCCCCCTTAACAACATCGTGAATGGTGATGCCATCAATCCCCTCGCGGAGCACGACCCCGATTCCACACATCCCCTTTTCCAGCTGCACCTTCATCGCATAGGCCTCATCTGGGCTGTAATAGGCAGTATGCGCATCAAGACTATACGCCATCGCTTTGATCGTACGTTGGATCACCTGATGCTCTTGATGTTCAAAGGAGATCATCTCTCCCATCTCATTAACTCCAAGATATTGATTCTCCATCTGCCTAAGCTGCTTCTCACAAAGAGCTACAAGTTTCGCTTCTACCCCAACATAGCTTTCCTGCTTGAGTTCAAACATCAGATAAGCAACAAGCTTGACAAGACGCTCTTTATGCCGCTGTTGGAGATCCTTTTTCGTAACAGCAAAACTTTTATGGAAGGTCCCATCCAATTTGATATTCTGCGCCTCATGAACAAGGGCGACAGGATCCTTTTCCCATACCTCTCTCCATGAGCGTGCTCGGATGATACTCTCTTTAATTGTCTCATTCAGAGTAAAGTAAGTTGTAAACGTATTTTTATGATATTCCCGAACAATGGTGTGGAGCATATCCTCTGTAGGATGAAGATATCCTTGCGCTTCATCTAGATAGAGATAGGAGTAGGAAGGGTCGAAATGGGTGATATAAATTTTTAACGAACGTTGCGCAACGATTGGAGACATCTCCTTTTTATCGATGTGGTATTGAAAAAGGCGCTGCATGACCCCACTGACATCTTCAGACTTTAGGAGCTGTGGTTCGCCCCCTAATGGGAGCAGGATTAGCATGTTGAGAAGGATAAAAAAGAGTGGTCTTCGCATGCACCGTTCCTGTATGATGGAGAAATATCTACAGAGGTATCGGAAATCAAAGAAAATACTTTAGAAAATTTCTCCTTGGAAAACTTTAAAGGTCCACTTGATCTACTTCTCTTTTTGATTCAAAAGGAGGAGCTCGACATTACAGATGTGGAATTAAGTCTTCTGACTACGCAGTTTGCAGAGAAAATTGATGAAGCTGAGATTGATCTTGGATCTGAATGGTTGGTTTTGACGGCGACATTACTTTTGATAAAAAGCCAGAAGCTGATTCCTGGCGAAGAGATTCCAGAAGAGGAATTGCCCCGAGTCGCAGTCTTTCAAAAACTTCTGGAATACTGTCAGATCAAAGAGGCCGCCTCGGCATTAGCAAACCAAGAAGATAAACAGCGTCTTTTCTTTTCGCGCGGTGGTTCTGAGAAACCTGAGCGTACAACTTCTGGCCTGGAAGAGGTTGCGATTGAAGATTTGACAGCACTTTTGCGCGATCTTTTGGCTCGAGCTCCGAAGATGGGTACAATTGAGAAAGAGCAATGGGAAGTCTCCCCTAAAATTGAGTGGCTCCGTTCTCAGATTAATTTGAACAGACTCGCCTTCACCTCCCTATTTCATAGCGAGATGTGCCGTGGCGAACTTATAGTAACTTTTTTAGCACTTCTTGAGCTGATGAAACTTGGCGAAGTGCGTGTGATCAAAGAGGAAGAGATCTATGTTGAATCTACTGGATGTTGAGACAGAACAAGAAGAGAGAGCGCCTTCACGCGACCGCCAGATCATGCGAATCATTGAGGCTCTGCTATTTTCGACAGCGGATTCTGTTTCACTTGAAAAGATAAAGGAAATTGTCAGTTCCGTTTATCCCGTTGGACTGCGCGAGCTTCGCAGATTAATCGACGCTTTAAGGGAAGAATACCGTGACCAAAACCGAGCCTTCACTATCGATGAGATTGCGGACGGCTACCTTCTGAGAACTGTGGAGGAAATGGGACCTTATGTTGAGCTCCTGCATCTGAATAGGAGGGGCGAGAAACTTTCAAAGGCAAGCATGGAGGTTTTGGCGATCATCGCCTACCGCTCGCCGATCACACGTGCAGAGGTCGAAGCGATTCGAGGCGTAGACAGCTCTGGAACAGTAGCTTCTTTGATAGAACGAGGGTTGATTGAAGAAGTAGGACGCAAAGAAGCGCCAGGAAGGCCGATTCAGTGGGGTGTGACAAAACGTTTCCTCAAGCATTTTGGACTGAAGTCAGCAGCTGACATCCATCAGATTAAATAGTTGGAAATCCTCTAGCCAATTGATACGATTTGCCAAGAGAGGAGATCTTTGATCGCTTCAGAGTCTAAAATCTTGAAATGAACCGACTACGGGATGCTCAAAGCTAAGCCGCACACAGGCAAGTTCTATAGCAGAACCATCCCCGCTCTTTGAACCATACCGACGATCACCCTTGATAGGATGACCTATAGCCGCAAATTGGGCTCTTATCTGGTGATAACGCCCTGTTTCTAATTCAATCTCAACAACTGTAGAATGAACAAGCTTCTGCGTTACCTGGTAAAAAAGACGAGCAAACTTGGCCTCTTTGCTGTTTTTATCGCAAATGATGGCCTCATGGTCGCCATGAATCAGATAATGCTCAAGCTTCCCAGATCCCGATAGATGCCCTTCCACTTCAGCCCTATAAACACGCTTTATGCTCTGGCTCCGCACGCTTTCATTCAGACGCTCTAGCGCCTTACTTGTTCTTGCAAATAGGAGAAGACCCGAAACTGGCTTGTCAAGCCGGTGGATCGCATGGAGAAAGACAGCACCTGGTTTATTATATTTTTCCTTGACCCAAGCTTTAGCCAGCTCTTCCAAACTCACCGCTCCTGTCGAGTCAGGTTGAGTTAACATGCCAGAGGGCTTTACAGCTACTAAAATATGATTATCACAGAAAAGAGGGCAAAATGAGCGGCTATCCATATACCCGGTTGCCAAAGAGAGTTGTAACACCAAAAGGGAGTGAAAGCAGTAAAGTACCCACACTCAGAGTCAAGCAGAAATAGCCGCCCAGATAGGGAACAAGACCCACTCCCATGCTCATGAGCTTTCTGCTCATCCCCAAACCAAGACAAGTGCTACCAAGGGCAAGAAAGAGAATCGATATCACAACAAGTGTGATTGCTGTCACCCTAGAACTTGTTTGGACTTGGGGGGTAACAGCTTGGTGCAAACGATCTGAAATAGATGAACAAAACATCTGTATGATGATGAATCTTCGGGCCTTATAATTCAACGGAAATCTGCTTCGACTTCAAATATTTTTTAATAATTTTCTCGATTCCACTTATATCAAGGGGCTTATTGAAACAGTCATCAAAACCGGCAGCTATCGATGTTTCTCTCTCCGCCTTAAAGACACTCGCTGTAAGAGCCACTATCACAGGTTGCTTGATCTCCATCTCTCGAATTTCCCGCACGGCTTGATTACCATCCTTATGGGGCATATGAATATCAAGAATGAGAAGATCATAATCCTTTTGTTTCACTCTCTCAATTGTTTCTACACCATCAACAGCCTGATCAGCGGTGATGCCATAGACACTTAGCATGTATTTGAGAACCTCGAGACTAAATTCATCATCTTCGGCAACAAGTACTTTTGCATCTTTAAATTGACAATTTGGCTTGGCTGCTTGCGCCATTTATGATTGCCTCTAGTTGTAAGTGAATAATAAATTCAGAACCAACACCCAGCTGGCTTTGGGCCTCAATCCACCCCCCCATTGACTCGACAAGTTTTAAAGCAACGCCAAGCCCTAGACCAATTCCCTCACCGCTTCGAATATCGAGACGCTTATACTTTTCAAAAATAGTGGCGATTTGTGATTTTTCGATTCCAACTCCAGTATCTTTAATGTGGAAAGCGAGAGCATATCTCCTCTCTTTTTCTCGCACACCCCAAACACTTAGTGAAACACTCCCCTTTTCAGTATATTTGAGGGCATTTGCAATGATATTTTTCAATGCGTGGTTGAGACGTAATTTATCTACCAAAAATCTTTTCGGTAAAGTGGGGCTATAGTCGAAAGAAAATTGCAAATCCTTCTTTTTGGCCTCTTTTTTAAATGAGTTGAATATATCTTCGAGCATATCGGGTAAGTCAATTTCACCAATCTGCAATGACTCTCTTTTTAGTTCAATTTCAGAGAGCTTGATCAGTTCAGCGATCAATCCATGCAAAAGAGTGCTCTCCTGTTTCAAACCATCAATCCACTTTCTTTCTTTCTCTCCTAACTCCATTGTATCAAGAATTGATAGTGCCCCGATTATGCCGTGCAGGGGCGTACGTAATTCATGAGAAATATTTGCAATGAAGAAATTTTTCTCGAGAACACTCTCTTCAGCTTGGCGACGTCTCAGGTTGGCTAACTGCATAAAATAAATGCAGAGCGCTAAAGCGATCGAAAATATGAACCCGATGATTAGATAATAAAAACCACCAGGGGATGCAAATTCAAAACCAACAGGCTCTTCAGGCCTGAAGTCAGGCCATAGCTCTACCCGCAAGGGGAGGCCTAAAAAATTCCAAAGAGAGGTGATTCCATACTCTTTTGCAAATCCATTCCGGCCATCCATAGGGATAGAAATCCTCTTATCTCCCAAAAAGACTTCATATGAATAATCTCTTACTACCTGATTAGGTGTGAAGTAGGTCAGCAGGCCCGCGAAATCTGAGATCACAAACAATCTCTCTTGATTGGCAAATTCTTTTCTATTTATAAGCAAAGCTCCTTCTGGGGTAAGAACTAGAAAATCCGTCTGCTCTATAACAGTAAACACGTTTATATTCTCTTGTGGGCTTTGAAAGAGCAGAGAGATACTTATAGCTTTGTCATGATCTCCTTTTTTCAAAAGAATTTTGCCTTCACGATCTGTGATTATAATAGCATTTATGAAAGGGTAATCGACGATATACCGATCGATATCCTCCTCAATTTGAATCTTTTCATAAGGCTTGTCCCAGCGATTAGCAAAGCGCTCAAACGTGTTAAAAAACTGGGTTGTTCCTCGCTGAACATCGGCTTGAAGGGCAATAGCTACACGTTTTTCGTTATTATAAAGCAGCTGTTTTTCTCGCGCATTGACCGCTCCCCATGAACTAAAAGTCGCACCCATAGAAGCGATTCCGACTATGACCGAGATCCAAATTGAAAAATTTTTCTTTAAATAATAGGCGAGGTGAAAAGTTAATCCTACAGAGAAAATGATTAAAGCAAGGATGTCTAGAAAAACTAGAGAGACCAGTTTGCTCCCAACAAAGATTGTATCGATATTGGCAAGGAAAGCGCCGAGCGAAATGATACTTAAAGCTAGGACAATGCCTGTCAATATCCCCGCGATCCAAAATGTAACCTGAGATTGACGATTTAGAGAGACAATTAATAATGCCAACCCCACAAGCATGAGCAGAAATAGGCTGATCCAAATATAGGGTGTAATAGCTACCGAATAGACAGTCGATAACCGATTAAGCTGCTCTTGAAGGCCTCTCATCAAGGGGATCACCAGGATGGTGCGCCAGACTTGGAGAATAATGACGAGAAAAGCAATAAAAAAGGGAACGATGCGTTTATTAAAGGCAAAAAACCCTAAAGAGAGACCTAGGAGAATAAAGATAAAGGCTTCGATGACATTGATAGAAGTTAATAGTGATTCTTCGTCCTTATAGCCAATCACCATCGCGACGCCGAAGCAGACAACCAAAAGAGCGGCTACTAAAAGAACGCCAAGGTGTGTTGCTGTATTATTACGGCTATTCATTACATCTCATCAATTCTAAAAAACAATTAGAAAACATAAGTCATGCTCCCCCGAATATCCCAAGTTGTGTATCTAGTAGAATCCCAGTAAGAGGTCGTTTTAACACTAAATTCGGTATCTGGTCTATAAAGATGTTTTGCTTCGAAATATAACTTCGTATACGAACGAAATAATTTATCGACAAAAACAAGTGTGTTGACCGGCTGATTGAGGTCTCGACTCCACTGTGCCGCTTCTTCTAAAGCTGCATCGATCTGCAGATTGAGAGCTGCCTCTTTAGAGAAAAGCAGAAAAACAGAGTGCTGCCACTGTCTTTTATAACTGTAGTAGACGGTCTGGTTCGTAGTAAAACCCCCTACCTGTCCCCAGTACCGAATAGAAAAGCAATTGAGGTATTTGGGGAACCCCATCTCTCCGTAGAATGCACCTTGCCATTGTCTATTGAAGGGATCACCCTCATAAAATCGATAGAAAAACTCTCCGCCTACTTTTAGATTTCTGTAAAACCAGAGCTGCTCATCTGAAAATAGAACGGTCTGACGCTTCAATAGATTGCCTTTTGTCGGAACAGCTCCAAAATCCTTAATCAAAAGAGTATCATAGTACATAGTCAGCAATGCAGATTGTGTAGGAACATTATAACTGAAAGAAACGTTCGGCAAAATACGGTAGCGATCGCCAATCGGAAATGTGGGTGTTCCGATATCCTTTCCTACCTCATAAATCACTCCACTACTGATGGAAAACTCTGGAAGCATCAGCCAAGTAGCACTCAAGCCGTAATCCTGCTGCTTAATAAAGAGGTTGTTATCATTGGCAACAAGGTTCATTTCGCGAATTGTTCCAGCTACGATGGAAGCTGTTAACCGCAGATTTTCAAAGAGCGGTTGATGAAAAGTTCCAAATCCTAGGGTGGTGTTGCGCTGGGCAGCAAGCTGTTTTGTTATCAGATCTGTCTCTCTCTCTTGCCCATAGAGCATCGATCCATAAATTGAAGGGTCTGTCCATTTTGAAAGATTGTAATACTGATGAAAGAGATCATAGCTGAGATCACCCAAATCAAAGAGCTGCTCATAAAGTCTTTTAGATGCGCAAAAGCAATTTAAAGCGCGAAAGCTACGAGCGAGACCCGCTAAGTAATCGCCATTGTCAGGAAATTCCTCTACAAGTTCATTGTAAAGCGATTTTGCCGCCCTCGAATACCCCAATGCCAAATAGTTCGCAGCGATGCGTGCTCTGACTTCCGCTCCCTCTACTTCGGAATCAAGAGCTTCCTCAAGAAAATGGAGCGCTTTTCGATACTTCCGTTGCAAAGAGTAGCTACGGCCCAATTCATAGCTGTAATAGCGATCATTTGGGTATTTTTCATAAAGCTCTTCCCACAAAGTTGCAGCCTTATCAAACGCTGAGCGCTTTTCATAACAACGAATAGCGGCGATCTCTTCTTCCTGTTCTATTGTAAAGCGAGGTGTAATTATACTGGCCTCTTCAGCAATTGCCTCTTCGATTTTTGCCAAACCAGTTTCTGCATCTGCATAAGTTGGAACTTCCTGCAATACTTCTATGAAAAGTTTCTTAGCCTCAGCATACTGGTTTTTTGCCATCAAAAGGTATCCTAGAATCACTTTGGCATCGACATCATCAGGCTTGATTGCAAGAATACGTCTATAATAACTCTCTGCTTCTTCCCTAGATCCTATAGAGAGATAGAAGTGCGCTAAGCGGCTGAGCGCAGTCTGGTTCTCTGGATCAAGAGCTAGAAGCTCTTTCCATACTTGCGCAGCTTTTACACTCTCCTTACTCGCTTCCAATCGATCTGCTTCTTCCAAGAGATCCTGGCGTTTTCTGAGATTGGGTTCTTTTCGGTTCTTTTCCTGCTCGCGCAAAATAGCAAGACCTTGCTTGGCATCTTCGTAGGCGGGATAGTCCTGCAGGACTTCATTAAAAAGCTCTTCTGCTCTTTCCTCTTGTCCTAGCCGCAAATAAAGATAGCCTAGAACAACAGCTATATCATTATTCATGGGATCGAGGACACGCGCAGTAATGAGGGCAGTCAGGGCCTCGCTTTCATCGCCTGCTTTCATCGAGTTGATGCCAACTCTATAGAAATAGTGAGCGTTTTCTGGCTCTTGGATCGCAAGCTCTTTCCACACTGCTGCTGCTTTTGCAAACTCTCCACCCTCTTCATAAGCAATCGCTTGATCAATCAAGCTAATCTCTTTTTTTTCACTCTCGGAAGGTTTTGTAGCCCTTGTAGAATCCGCTTTAGAAACCTGCTCTGCAAGGATTTCTTCTGCCTGCTTATCATCCCGTAGAGCCAAATAAAGATCATCGAGAGCCATTTTGGTTTCGGCATTATTGGGATCGAGTCTGAGTGCGTAGGTCAAATATGCTTGAGCCTTCTCATAGCGTCCTAAAGCTTGGAGAGCTCTTCCCAATCGATAGTTATAGAAAACATCATTTGGATGACGCTTTACAAGCTCTTCCCAAATGCCTAGCGCCCCTTGAAAGTCTCCCTCACCTTCTAAAAACTCTGCCTTCTCGACCATAGAGAGAGAGTTTCTATCTGTACGCAAAGTTTGTAATCTTCTGAGACCTTCCCGAGCGTCCTTGTTTCTGGGGGCAATTGCCAATGCTTTGTTAAAAGCCTCTTCAGCCTCATTAAGTCGTCCACTTTGAAGATAGGCATAGCCTAAGCTTGAGAGCACATCTGTATTTCCTGGATCATAGTAAAGACTTTTATGAAAGTATTCTATCGCTTCATCATAACGTTCCAAGTGTGAATAAGCTCGCGCAAGCTCATAAAGATAGAGGTAGTTATGGGGCTCTTGAATCACCAATTCTTGCCAAATCGCCAAAATTTCTTCGTAACGTTCTTCAGCTTCTAATTGGATGATTTTTTCGAAAATCTCTCCTTCATTGCTAACCGAAAGCTCTTTAAGGGAAAGGGCTTTCTGAGCTTGCACAAGACCCTCTTGAGCGTCAGTATAATCGGGAACCAAAACGAGGACTTTTTTGAAAAGAACAATTGATTCTTGCAACTTACCCTCTCTCAAATAGATGTAGGCCATCGTAACAAGAAAATCGGGATTGCGGGGATCCATTGCAAGAGCATGACGTAGGTGAATTTCTGCACGTTCATATTCACCTAAAAGATAAAAACTTCTTCCCAGCTTATAAAAATAAAATGGATTATCAGGATTCTCTTGTGTGAGGTCACTCCATGCTTTAGCAGCTTCAACATAGTCCTGTTTTTTTTCAAAATCGAGTGCTTGCTCAGGAGTCGCAACTGCTAAGAAAAGAGAAATAAAACTCGTCGAGAAAAAAATCATTCTATGGTTGATTATTTTTAAAATTTCTCATTTCGCACTACCAAATAACCGGAATTGAACGCTTTTATTTCTAATGTTATACCATTTGGAACAAGTAATATCACAAATGACAGCCAGAGAGGGCGGCAAATTTGAGAGATCATTTCAAAGCTCATGATTTTAAACATGAGCAAGAAGGGATCTATCAAAGGTGCTCTGCTAGATGGCTCTCATTTGTGAGATTATTTGTTGTAAATGGCATTAAGTCATTCATAATCAAACTAGATGAGAAAACTAAGAATCATCTACCTATGCCCTCACTCAAATTCAAGTTGTTTTCTTTATTTCATCAATGACCCCGGTAGATTCTTGCAGAGAAGATAGGCGCATGTTATATGTGGCTCCTAGGGGTGTCAACTCAAATATCAACTTTTAAACTGAATCGGCTATAAATCAAATCTATGTCTCAATATGTCATTTATGATCCGCAAAGCAGCCTCGACACACTCTTTCCGCTTCCACACGTTTGCGAAAAGCAAGCAGAGAGAGTGGTGAACCAAAAGCGATTGATTGTGGTTGAAGACTCAAATTTAGAGCAGTTGCTTGCGGCCAATCCGGGCGGTGTGGCTGCTATTTTTGTGACGACAAAAAGAAGCATTGCTGATTTTCGAAAACTCAAAGAGAAGGCTGACTTTGTCTTAGAAATGCCTCCAGATAAAGAAGAAATTCAGGCGCTTGCGACTTGCTTATCTGGAGATATTGCAACAAACAACTTGGACATGAGTCAAATGCTCCCCCCTGAGATGGTCGCCAATTATCAAGAGTCCATCTATAGCAAGCTCGAGGAGGTGGAAAACTTGACTCAAAAGATCTCTAAAAATCCGACAAAAGAATTACTCATGGCGCTGCGTAATAGCGTACATAAATGCGCTGGTAGTGCCGCTTCTTATGGTTATGTCGCCACCACCCCTCTTTGTCGCAAACATGAAGCTTTTTTGGAAAGCTGCTATGACTCTATTCCAAAAGAACAACTTCTGAAAGCCAATGCACTCTTTTTCCGAAAATTTCGTTTGACGATGCAGAAATTGCCTCTTTAGCCCTATCTAGCCCTCGTTTGCAACATTATTTGTGATAAATGGTATGACCATGTTCAGCGTGTCAAAGCGAGGAGAAGGATCGTGCGTAAATCGACTGTACTATGAAATAATCAAGAAAAGGATATATACATCGTTTTATGCCGTCATTCTTGATTTATGATCCTGAAACTCTTTTTGAAGCATTTCTTATCAAACATGATCTAAAAGTCCTCTTTTCAATCGATTGCCATACTACAAAAGAGAGCTCCCATTTTTTAGAAGAACTAAAGAACCAATATGATGCTACTATCCTTTTAGAGAAAGAGCACTCCGATGATGCCCTTTCTTTAGTCCAACATGTGAAGAACCATCCAATCATTTTTTTTGTCACTGAGCACCGCACTGCTACAAGTTTTGAGAAGCTCAAAGAAGAAATGGGTGTGGATTATGTTTTGCAAACACCGCTTCTTCTCGATGAAATGACCGCCCTTTTGCGTGCTTTAACAGCAACTAAGATTGAACCCGATATCCCGATACCTCCTGAGCTTGTTGCAAAATATAGAAAAGGCATTTTTGAGAAAATCAATCGCATTGAAGCTTTGACAAAGGCCTGTGAGAAAAACCGAGAGAGTTTAAAAGATCTGCGCATGGAAGTGCACAAAATTGCGGGGAGCGCTGGTTCCTATGGTTTTGTCGGAGCGTCTAATGCATGCAAAGAGCATGAACTGTTTTTGATGGAAGAATTAAAGAGTAAGAATCCCCTAGAAGGGGTTGATAAAAAAAACGCCGCCTTTTTACGGAAACTCCGTTTACATTTTCAATACATCGATCTAGAGACCAAAATCCAGGCGCGCGCGATTCAAAAAGAGAAACTTGCTAAGAGGAATCTAGAAAATACTCTTTTACTAGTTTCCTCTGATTTGGCTCTAATAAACACCTTTCAAAATCTGGCCAAAAGATTTCAAGTTCCTCTAACAGTTGAAAGCGACCCCCGCAAAGTACTAGAAGGGGAACTCTCTTTTAACCCTCTCTCTATCATTGTTGAAGAGTACTATCCCTTTACAACAATTATGGGGATTAATTTGATCGATGCTTTCAAAAAAACGAGCAAACCTCCTATCAAGTTTGGGATTATCTCTAACACAGAAGATGTGAATCAAAGGATCGCCTGGTCAGAAAGCAATATCAATTGGATTCTGACAAAACCAATCACTGAAAACAATATCCTCCAGGTTTTCCAACAGATGGAATCGAAATCCTCCTTTCCTGATGTAAGAGCCTTAATTATGGATGATGATAACGATGTTGGGCTTGTTATCAAAGAAATTTTGAGAAGTATGGGCATGGAAGTACTTTTTCTGAATGATGAACGCCATCTGCTCAAAACTTTGGAAGAGTTTACCCCTCATCTTCTTCTTCTTGATGTTAATCTCCCCTATTTTAATGGCCAGAAGCTTTTAGCGATGCTCCGCAGAGATATCCGCTTCCAACGATTAATTATCGTCATTATGACTGGATTCAAAGAGCAAATGGAGGAAAATTTGGCCTACCAAACGAATTGCGACTCGGTCATCTATAAACCGATCGATCCAAAATTCCTACAAGCCAGAATTGCCAATCTGCTAAACCGCCATATGACGATTGGACTTAAAACGGTGATCGATCCCATTACCGGCCTCTATGAAAAACTCTTTTTTCTACAGAAAGTGGCCAACCGCTTACCCCATATGGGCAATAAGCGTGGAGCTTTTGTTCTGCTAGGGATTGATCTTTGGGACCAGATTAGCCAAACCCTCTCGACGATAGAGAGAGAGCAAATCATTATCCTCTTAGCAATCTCAGTTAAGCAATATTTCGGAAATGAATCGATTTATGGATACATCGAAGAAACCTTCTTTGCCATGCTATTTGAAGGTTTATCTGGAGGAGAAATCGAATTCAAAATGGATAATTTCCTCTTGGAGATGAAAAAGACTCTTTGGCTTTCTGGGCGTGAAGAGTTGCGCTTCAATCTCAGCATTGGCATACTTTTATTTGATTCTGAAGGAGTTGAGGCTGCAGAACTCCTTACCAAAACAGCACAAGCCCTCGCAGCTGCTCAAATGCGCGGTGGTGAACAGATAGAGATCCGTCGGCTTACAGAAAGTCAGACAATCCCGACTGAAACGAAAAGAGTAGTCTTAGTCGATGATGATGTTGATCTTTGCGAAGTAATTTCCTATATGTTCCGTAATCAAGGAATTCATGTAGACGTCTTCCATACAGGAGCTGATGCCATCAACTTTTTTGCGAAGATGGAAGAGGTCAATCAAAACGTCCTCTTTATTCTAGATCGCATGTTACCCGATAGAGATGGCCTCACGCTCCTGCGTTTGATGCGCGAAAAATTTCCTGGAAAGGTGAAAGCGATCTTCCTGACTTCACTTTCCACTGAGAGAGATGTCCTTGAGGGTTTAAAAATGGGAGCTGTTGACTATGTAACAAAACCGTTCAGCGTCCCGGTACTGCTCCAAAAAGCATTGGCACTGTTGAATAGATGATACACTACACTATTTTCTATACTATATGGCTCATCGAAGTGTTTATCGGCCTCGGATTATTTGTGCTTCTTGTTTTAGGCAAGATTCTTTATGAAGCAAGGGAGCTGCGCAACCGCCCGATTGAAAAACGTCTACAAAATAATATCTTTCTACTAATGACCAGCCAAAAAAAGATCGACGACATCGATTGGGGTCGGGAGATTATCCCTCGCAATGTCTTGCTGAGCATCCTGGAAAATTACCATGCAAATTTTCAGGATGAGAACTGGCGTAAGATAGAAATTTTTCTCACTGAAAAATATCTACTTCCTTGGGCCAGATCCAATATGCATCGAAGACGCTGGATCGATCGCAACCATTTAGCTCGGATCTTTCTGCTTCATACCGAAGAGGGTGATCACAAACATATTTTGCATCTACTTCAAGACAAAAGCTTCTTCATACGCATGATCGCTGCTGAAGCCCTTGGACAAATCAAAATGAAGAAGAGCATCGAGCCACTACTGCTTCGTATGGCACAAGAAGAAGAAAGCTGCCGCTTCATCTACCGCTATGTACTCCTCCAAATCAGCTTAGATGATAGCAGCGAAATCCTTAGAGTTTATCGTGAATCAAATGATGAACAGCTCCATCTCTGTTGCCTCGACATTCTATCCTACCGCTATTTTGGCAACATCTATCAAGAGGTGATCGGTGATCTCTCTTCATCAAATCATGAGATTCGTTTGAAGATAGCCAAGATTCTTACCATTATCGCAAATGAAGAGGCAATCCACGATCTGGTCAACCTACTCAATGATCCTGAACCGAGAATCAGAGAAGAGGCATTGCGAGGATTAGGATTGATCCAAAATCAAATAACTTTTGCAAAAGTGGTGCCTATGATCCATGATCCAGTATACGAAGTCCGCTTGGAAGCAGCTAAAACATTGATGCAGTTCAAAAAAGAGGGAAGAAGGGTATTGGAACACCAAGATTGGGACATCGATCCTTTAGCCTACGAGGTAGCGCGCTATGTGCTAACAAGCCAATGATCAAAGACATTATTATCAACACCCAAAATGTGCTTCTTTATTATTTTTTTGTCTTAAATGCATTTTATACTTTTCTGATGATCTCTTCTTTTATTGCTATCTTTCCCCGCCACAAAAAGATCCAGGCGGAAAGATTAGATCTCATTCTTTCTGCTGAGGGGTTACCCTCTGTGACGATCATTGCTCCCGCCTACAATGAGTCTTCCAATGTTCTTTTCTCAATCCAATCTTTGGTCAATCTGACCTATCGAAATAAAACGATCATCGCTGTCAACGATGGTTCTTCCGATGAGACTTTAGAGATTTTAAAAAGTGCTTTTAAACTGACTCAAGTTCACCGTTCTTATACAGAAACAATCAAAACTCAACCTGTTATTGCCTATTATCACAGCCTGCTTTACCCCAATTTGATTGTGATTGACAAAGTCAATGGCGGAAAACCAGATGCTGTCAATGCAGCCGTGAATGCAGCCCATTCTGATTTTATTTTGGTCATGGATGCTGACTCACTCATTGACAGCGTCGAATTGAACCGGCTATTTCGTTATTCCTTTACCCAACCCGACATAGAGGGATTTGAGCTTCAATTCGAA
>Ga0214923_10000547_pt1 | contig 56513 bp, 42 predicted proteins | sample LL1510_MetaG_FD_177993 | JGI IMG/M metagenome (GOLD analysis project Ga0214923, IMG submission 177993) | Freshwater microbial communities from Lake Lanier, Atlanta, Georgia, United States - LL-1510 | ecosystem: Environmental > Aquatic > Freshwater > Lake | place: USA: Georgia | collected...
CGATTCTCGCGTCTGTCAGCGCCGCCCGCCCCACGCTGCACATCGCCCGGGCCGCGCTCATCATGGCTCGCACGCACTCGGCCACACCGCCACCGGCGCAGCCGCTCCAGCCAGGCGGGGGCGCCGGCGCGCCACGCGGAGCGGCGGCTCCCGCCGAACCCGCAGCCGCTCTTCCCACACCGCCGACGGGGTCGGCCGCCACCCAAGTGGATCCCGTGGCGGTCCTCACCGAAGCCCTCGATTCGGCCGTGACTGCGATGGCCCCGGCACTCACGGCTCCCGATGACGACGAACGGCCTGCCGCCGAGGCTGCGGCGGCGCTCGCGCTCGCCCGCTCGGAGGCGGCTTTCGTCCGAGCGCCCTACCTCGAGTGGCGGGCCCGCGCGAAGACCCTCGCTGGTGACACCGCCGGAGCGCGTGCCGACATACAGGCCGCGCTCGCGGACCGGGCCGCGGCCGGCCAGCGGGCCCACCCCGACGTGGTCGAGGCGCTGGTCATCGGTGGCGAGGCGGCGCTCGCCGAGGCGGAGCAGACGAAGGCCAACGGTGATCTCGCGGGGTCCCGCGCCGCCTTCGAGCATGCGGTCGCATGGCTCTCGCGAGCCCGTGAGGTCGCCGCGGCCTGCCCCGGCGGGTTCGATGCCGACGCGCCGCTACGGCAGCGGATCGATGCGCTCCTCGACACCGCGGTCGAGTCCCGGCAGAACACGGCGTCCACCGTCGCCACGACCGACGCGGTCGATGCCGCGGCGCGGCGGGCGCTCCAGGCCCTCGGCAAGCGGCCGGCACAGGCGGCTCCGGAATCGCTGCCATGACGCGGCCATGAGACCTCGCGCCTCTCGCGTTCCCGACCGGAGCATGCTGGCTTCATCGGGCCGGCTCACTTCGCGCGGTGGCGAACCCGCCTCGGTGGGCGGGGACTCGTCGATCGCATGGGGCTCGGCCCGAAAAGGAGCGATCCTGACGGTCACCCCGCGGTGCTGGGGAATCGTCGGCGTCGTGGCCCTGTCTTTCGTCGTTCTCGGCCGCATCGTCTTTCACGAATGGCTTCGCTTCGACGATCCGCTTCACGTCACCGACAACCCGCATCTTTTTCCGCTCACATGGTCCTCGCTCGGCCACTTCTGGCTCGAGTCCTACGAGGGTCTCTACATCCCGCTGAGTTACATGCTTTTTGCCGCCGAGTGCGTGACGAGCCACGTGCTCGCCGGCCCGGGCGGGTCCGCCCCGGTGCATCCGGCGCCATTCCATGCCGTGAGTCTCTTTCTGCACGCCGGTGTGGTCCTCGCCGTCTACCGCCTCCTTCTCCGCATCGCCACGCCCTGGGCCGCGACCGCGGGTGCGGCCGTCTTCGCGATCCATCCACTGCAGGTTGAATCGGTGGCCTGGATTTCGGAGCAGCGCGGGCTGCTTGCAGCATGGCTCGCGTTCGCGTCGATCGAACGGCTCCTGGCATGCGACGCCGCAGGGCCGCCCCGCGGTTCCGTCCGATGGCGATACGCCTCCGCCACGCTGCTCTTCGTCGGTGCGCTCCTGGCGAAGCCGGTCGCCGTCACGGCCCCGCTGCTCGCGCTCGCCTGGCGACGGCATCAGCCTGCCGCCACATGGCGTGTCGCGATCATGCCTCTCGTTCCCTGGCTCGTCCTCGCCGTCATCGCCGTGGCCGCCACGCGAGCGGCGCAACCTGAAGCACTCAACGACTTCGTCACGCCCATCGTCTGCCGCCCGTTGCTTGCGGGTGACGCCCTCGCGTTCTATGCACGCAGGATTCTCGTGCCGGCAGACCTGTGCGTCGAATACGGCCGCACGCCGCAGGCCGTGCTCGCGGACCCATGGGCTCCCGTGGGCGCTGCGATCGTGGCCGCATTCCTGGCGGCGGTGTTTCTGTCGCCACGCTTCGCGGCGGCCCGACTGCCGACAGTTCTCTTCGTGATCCCACTCCTTCCCGTGCTCGGTTTCACGACGTACGCGTTCCAGAATCATGCGAATGTCGCCGATCGCTATGCGTACATGGCGATGGCCGGTCCGGCCGCCGGTCTCGCTTGGCTCATGGATCATTCCACCGGCCGGGTGACAGCCTTGCGATTGCATCGCCTCGCGATCACCGGATACGTCGCCCTCCTTGCGGTCGTCGCCTCACGGCAGGCGTCCACGTGGTGCGACACCGGATCGCTGGCGGAGCAGGCCATCGCCGTGGCTCCGCGGGTGCCTCATTCGTGGGCGATGCTCGCCACCCATTGCATCGAAGCCGGGGAGGGTGACGCCGCGGTTCGATGCGCCCGGCGCGCCCTCGACCTCGCGCCGACATTCCCCCGCGGAATGATCCTGCTGGGCACGGGACTGGCGGCCAGCGGGCGGTTCCCGGAAGCCGAGGCCGCGTTCGCCGCCGCCGAGAGACTCGTCTCGGATGGCCAGGAACGAATCGAACTGGGCCTCAATCGTGGTCGCATGCTGCTCGACGCACGGCGCGATCGTGACGCCGCGACGGTGTACTCCGCCGTCCTCTCGGTCCGACCTGGTCACGTCGGTGCCAGGGTCGGGCTGGCCATCGCCCTCACACGCACGAACGAGACGGGCCGTGCCACCGAACTCCTTCGCGGGGTGATCGAGGAGCGCCCGGACCACGCCCATGCCTGGGTCGGCCTTGGCAATGCCCGTCTCATCGAAGGCGCCCCGCACGAAGCCGCGGCGCATTACAGTCGGGCCCTCTCGCTCGATCCGACCGACGCGGGCACGCTTGTCAACCGTGCCAGGGCGAGCCTGGCCGCTGGGGACCGGGTGACCGCGCGGCGAGACGCCCGCCGGGCAAAAAGCCTCGGCCACCCGATCGATGAAGAGCTGGCCAAGGCGCTCGACGATCACACGGATGCTGCGGACGCCGTCGAGCAACGCTGATCGTCCGGCGCGGATTCCGTGTGGTTGGCGTCCCGGATCCCCAGCCGCGCGCCGATTCTTCAACGACCCCAGGGGCGACTCGCGCTCCACGCCACGTCAGAAGATGTGCGAGCGATGCACGCGCGTGCGATTCGAGCGCGTCGCGGCTACAGATCGCTGCCGGCGGCCGTCTCACGTTCGAGCGTCGCGTCGACGCGGGCGAGAAGTTCCTTCGGGCTCGGAACCCGCGTGGCGTAGCCGCGGGCCCGCCTGATCGCCTCCGTGGACGACTCCGGCTCCTCGAGAGCCTTGAAGATCCGGGCGATCTCGGCCATCGACACGGCGAGCGTCTCGAACACGTCCGCCTCCGCGTAGGGCGTCGGCTGCCAGCACGAGAGCGCGAGCGACTCGACCACGATCTGCCGTGAACGGTCCCCTGCCCCCTCCTCCGCGAGGATTCCGGCGAGCGTGACGAGCAGCCGGAGGTGCGACAACGATTCGGCGTGCTCCGACCGCGCACCCACCTCGGACCCCTTCGCCGTCGCAGCCGCCCTGAGTCGCTCGAGATGCGGCAGCGCCGCGGCTGAATCTCCCGACGCGAGCGCGGTCCTCGCCAGGCCCCGCACGGTCTCGAGCGTGACGGGATGGTCCGCTCCGGCCGATCGCTCCCAGATCGTCAGCGCCCGCGTGAAGTGCGGTCCCGCCTCGTCCACCTGGCCGACGGCCCGCAGCGCCTCGGCGAGGATGAGGAGTGTCGCGCCGAGATCGGGATGATCATCGGGCAGGGCGTCCGACTGGAGATCGAGGGCGCGGCGGGCGAAGTTCGCGGCGGATTCCGCGTCGCCGGCGGCGAGCCTCACCCCGCCGAAGAGGGCGAGCACGTGGGCCGTGTGCGCGTGGTCGTCCCCGAACTGCGTCTCACGCACCGCGACGAGCCGCTCGCGCAAGGCGACGCCTTCCTCGCCCGCCGCGGTCGCCGTGCGATCGACGAGCGCGACGAGCCGCTCCTCGAACACCGCATCGGGCCGGGGCGGATTGCGATCGAGCAGCCGCGCGACGAGCCCGCACGCCGCCTCGACGTCGCCGGCGCCGAGCGCCGCATCGGCCAGTGCGACGACCGCCACATGCGTGGCGGGATGGCCGCTGCCGAGCTGCTCGTCGGCGGCGGCGAGGGCCTTTTCCAGCGCGTCGCGGGCGGCGGTCTTGGGAGCGGCCGACGACGTGCGGGCGGCGGCGACGAGGGCCGCGATGTGCAGATCCGCCGCGACCGCCTCGATCGCTTGAACGGCCTGGGCCGCCAGCCTGCCGCACTCCCGGGCCCTCTCCTCGTCGCCACGCTCGGCGTGCAGATCGCTCGCCGCGAGCAATGCTTCGACGGTCACGGCCGTGGGCTTGGTCTTCTCGTCAGCCGGCCGGACGAGTGCCGCGATCGAGCCCGCGACGACATCGTCACGAATCGGCCTTCCGCGTCGCATGCCGACCCGCTCGATCGACAAGCGGTCGAGCGCGGTCGCGGGATGCGTTTCGCCGAAGGCCGCAAGATCGGCCTCGAGCGCGCCTCGGTACGCGGCCTCCGCCTCGGTAAACCGCTCGAGCGCGAGCAGGAGGTCTCCATGCAGCCGGCGGGTCGCGGCGACGGCCGTCGCCTCGGCGGCGGCCGCCGCTGCCTCCTGCGCCTCGGCAGCCTCGGCGGCCCGTCCGCTCGCATGCAACAGCCGCGTCACGCGGTCCGCGGCCTCACGCGTGGCGGGGGCGGTCGGGCCGTGCCGCTTGATCGCATGGGTCACGAGCTGCCGCCGCAGTTCGATCGCGGCGTCGAGCCGGCCGGTCGCCTCGTGCGTTTCCGCGGCGGTCGCGCTCGCGGCGAGCGTCGCGTCGTGGTCGGGGCCGAGCAGTTCGTGAAACGTCGCAACCGACTTCTCGAACGCCTCGGCGGCCCGCAGCGTGTCGTCCGCGGACGGCCCGGCATGAAGGTCGAGCACGAGCCACGCCTGTCTCGCGGCGCCGAGCGCCGGCACGATGCGACGCTCCGCCGCGTGCAGGCGATGCTCCACGAGCAGCGTCCGGCCATACGAGGCGGGCTCGGGATGATTCGCCTCGGCGAGGAGTGCGCGGTGCAGCTCCGTGGCCTTGGCGAGGAGCGCCGTCGCCTTTTCTGCCTGGCCGGTCTCGACCAGGATGTCGGCCGCGACCTCGTAGATCGGCAGAAGCCCCGGTGCCGACTCCCCTTTCGCTTTCTTGACCTCCCGGGTCGCGACCCGCAGCACGTCGAGCGCCTCCTCGTGCTTGCCTTCGGCCCGCAACGCCACAGCCGTCTCGATCGCCGTCGGAGACGGCTTCGGGGTCGGAGCGGCCTCTGCCGCAGGCTCTTCGCAGACGGCATCGGTACCGGTGCCCGAGAGCAGGAGAACCAGAGTCGCGACGAGGAGCGACTTCACCGATCTCCCGTGTTCGGATCGCGTGTTCATGTCAGATTCCTCCCGGTGAACGGCTCGCGGGCCGTTCCGTTCGTTTCACTCTGCTCGTTCTACCGCAATCGCGTCACGGCGCCCCACGCTCACCAATCCATAACATCACCATGGCAGACTTCGCGGCCGTCCGCCGAGGAAGGAGCCTGCCGATGTATCGCGACCAGTCGATCGTCGTCGTCATGCCCGCGTACAACGCGGAGGCCACGCTCGAACGCACGCACCGCGAGGTGCTCGACCAGGGCATGGTCGATCTCGTGATCGTGGTGGACGACTGCGGCCGGGACCGCACCCTCGAGATCGCCGAGCGACTCCCGCGCACAGTCGCGTTTCGCCACGACCGGAACCGCGGCTATGGGGGCAACCAGAAGACGTGCTACCGACTCGCCCTCGAGCACGGTGCCGACATCGTCGTCATGGTCCATCCCGACTACCAGTACACGCCGCTCTTGATCCCCGCGCTCGTGACGCTCATCGGCAACGGGCTCTACGACTGCGTGCTCGGGTCGAGGATCCTCGGCGGGCGGGCCTTGGCGGGGGGCATGCCCTGGTGGAAGTACGTCGCCAACCGTGGCCTCACGTGGTTCGAAAACCTGCTCCTCGGGGCGAAGGTTTCGGAGTACCACACCGGCTATCGCGCGTTTTCGCGCCGGCTGCTCGAGGCTCTGCCGCTGGAGGGCAATTCCGACGACTTCGTGTTCGACAACCAGATGCTGGCCCAGATCCACTGGCTCGGGTGCACGATCGCGGAGGTGACCTGCCCCACGAAGTATTTCGCCGAGGCCTCGTCGATCAACCTGCGGCGGAGCATCACCTACGGGTTCGGCTGCCTGCACACCGCGATGACCTACAGGCTCGCCCGGCAGAAATGGCTCGACGTGCCGCGATTCAGCGGCTTGCCGCGTGCGTTGCCGGCGGCGCGGGGTGGTGGGGTCGGGGATGTGGCCGCGGGTTGGGCTGACGTTGGCGACGCTGGGTCAGCGGGCAGATCGGCCCAATCTGCAGCGGAGCCGCTGCTGGTGACGTCGGAACCCTGGCCGTGAGCGGCACTGTCGAGAGGTCAGCCCGGCTCTCGTGGCCTGCCATCCTCGTGTTCTTCTTGGCCTGCCTGCCGTACGTCGAGACGCCGTGGTTCGAATTCATCGAGTACGACGACCCGGAGCACGTGTCCCGCCACGACGTCATCAGTCGAGGGCTGTCGCCCCGGTCGATCGCCTGGGCCTTCGGCATCGGTGCCGAGCCGGGGAAAGACGGGTATTTCAACTGGCCGCTCGCGTGGCTCTCGCACATGGCCGACGTGGAACTCTTCGGCGCGTGGGCCGGCGGGCACCACATCATCAACGTGCTCTTTCACGCGGTCAACGCGGTACTCGTGCTGTCCCTTGCCCGTCGGCTCGGCCTCGCAACACCGGCTGCCTGGCTCGTCGCGGCCGTCTTCGCCCTTCATCCCGCGCAGGTCGAGAGCGTGGCCTGGGTGTCGGAGCGGAAGACCGTACTCTGCACGTTCTTCATGCTGCTCTCGATGCTCGCCTACCTGCGGGCCAACCGAGCGGGGGCCAACCGCTCGGCCCGGTTCGGGTCCGTGGCTTGGTTCGTTGCGTGGAACGCCCTCGGCGTGCTCGCCCTCCTCGGCAAGCCGCTGGCCGTGACGCTGCCGTGCGTGCTGCTGCTTTTTGATTATGCGCCGCTCGAGCGGATTCGCGGACCGGGTGCCCGGGCCTGGCTCACGACCGCCGGCCGCGCCGTCGCGGAGAAACTCCCGCTGTTGGTCTGCGCGATCCTCGATGCGGCCTGGACCGTGGCGGTGCAGAGCAGTGCCGATGCCGTAACTCCGTTTCCGTGGGCCACGCGGCTGGCCCACGCCACGGTGGCCTACGCGACCTATCTGCGGGTGTTCTTCTGGCCGGTCGATCTGGGCTGCATCCATCCCCATCCGGGCATGCCGTCCGCGATGGCGGTGATCGCGTCGGCAGCGCTGCTCGCGATGGCCAGCGGCCTGTTCATCGCGGTGGCCCGTCGCGGGCGACCAGTGGCGGTCGTGGGCTGGTGCTGGTTTTTGGGCACGCTCGTGCCGATGGTCGGCCTCGTGACCGTCGGGATGAATGGCTGGTCCGATCGGTATCTCTACGTGCCGATCATCGGGCTGGCTGTGGCCGTGCTGGAGGCGGGCCGCGGGTTGGGGGCGCCGCTTTGGCGGCGGGTCGCAGGCCCAGCGAGCGAATCTGCCGACCGTTTGCCCGAACTGCGGCGGCTGGCGATCGGGCTCGCGGCTGCATGGCTGGCGACGCTGTCGCTCGCGTCGTGGTCGTTGGCGTCGCAGTGGCGCGACACGCCCACGCTGGCCGCCCGCACGCTGGCCACTTCCTCCGAGCGAGACGCCCAATGGTATGCGTGGACGTGGCTCGCCCGGCACCATGTTCGCCAGCGTGATTATGCGACGGCGGAGGACTATTTTTACCGGGCACAGTCGGTCGAGTCCGATCCCGCCAGGGCAAGGAAGAAACTGGTCGTCTGGCACACCGCCATGGGCAGGCTGCACATGGACGCGCGGCGTTACGCCGAGGCCGTCCAGGAGTTTTCGTTGGTGCTCCGCCATCGCCCCGATCATCTCGAAGCCCGACTGGGCCTGGCCGTAGCCTTCTCGCGAGCAGGCGAGTTCGAGCGGGCCGCCGGGATATTCGAGCAGGTGGTGGAAGACGATCCAGAGTGCGCGGTCGCCTGGGTGGGCCTCGGCGACTTTCATCTTCAAGCCGGCCGCGCTGCCGAAGCCATCCGATGCCTCGACCGCGCCTTGGCGATCAAGCCCGACGACGCCGGAGCCGTCACGCTCCGGGCGTGGGCCCGGGTGGCGTGCGGAAATCGAGCCGGGGCGGAGGCCGACGCGGCACGACGGACGCAGCTTGGCCGCCCGTCTGACCCGGGCCTACTCGAGGCGATAGGCCGGATCGGCGTGGCCGCGACGGGGCCGGGATCATGAGTGCCGGCGCGGTCACCCCGACAGATCGGCGGGCGGCCGTCGGCTGGGCCACCGTGGTGTTTTTGCTCGCCTGCCTGCCGTATGCCGCGACGCCGTGGTTCGGGTTCGTCGAGTACGACGACCCGGATCACGTGTTCGAGAACCCGATGGTGGTCGAGGGGCTGACTTTGGATGGCGTCGCCTGGGCGCTCGGAGTGGCGGCGGATCCTATGCACAACGAGTATCTGAGCTGGCCACTGCGATGGGAGCCGTTGCGGCTGACCTGGCTCTCGCACATGGCCGACGTGTCGCTCTTCGGCCTGTGGGCCGGCGGGCACCACGTCGTCAACGTGCTGCTGCATGCGACCAACGCGGTGCTCGTGCTGGCGCTCGGTCGTCGGCTCGGGCTCGGCCTGCGCGCCGCGCTCGTCGTCGCGGCGGTGTTCGCCGTGCATCCGGCCCAGGTCGAGAGCGTGGCGTGGGTGTCAGAGCGGAAGACCGTGCTTTCCATGTGCTTCATGCTGCTGTCGGTGCTCGCCTACCTCCGCTGGCAGGCCGCCTCCGGAGGCCGCCGGGCTCTCGGCTGGCTTTTCGCGTGGAACGCCCTCGGCGTGCTCGCCATCTTGGCCAAGCCGCTGGCGGTGACGCTGCCCTGCGTGCTCCTGCTCCTTGACTTCTCACCGCTCGGAAGGGTTCGAGGGCCGACCCTGCTCGCGTGGCTCGCGGCCGCGGCGCGCTGCGTTGGTGAAAAACTGCCGCTCTTGGTGTGTGCCGGCCTCGATGCGGCGCGGACCGTGGTGTCGCAGCGGGAGATGGGGGCGGTCGAGTCGCTCCCGGTGGTGGTGCGGCTCGCCCACGCGGTAGTCGGCTACGCGACGTATCTGCGGGTCTTCTTCTGGCCGGTCGATCTCGGCTGCGTCCATCCACACGCCGGCATGCCCGGCGTCACCACGTTTCTCGCTGCCGCGGCCGTGCTGCTCGCGATGACTGCCGCGTGCATTGCCGCGGCTCGCTCTGGCCGGCCAGTCGCGCTCGTCGGCTGGTGCTGGTTTCTGGGCACGCTCGTGCCGATGGTGGGCGTGGTCACGGTCGGCCTGAACGGCTGGTCCGACCGCTACCTCTATCTGCCGATCGTCGGCCTCGCGATCGCCGTGTTCGAAGTGATCGGGGCGTTCGGTGAGCCCGTATGGGCGGAGTGGCGACGTCGGCTGGTCCAACGCGGTATTTCGCCGTTGACCCTCGGGTTCGTGCCGACCATCGGCTCGGTGGCGTGGCTCGCCGTCCTTACTGCGGGGGCCTGGCATATGACAGCGCAGTGGCGCGACACATCAACACTCGCCGCCCGCACGTTCGCGGGCTCGTCCGAGCCGCTCGCCCACTGGCGTGCCTTCATCTGGCAGGCGAGTCTTCATGCCCGGCTGGACGAGTTCGACGCGAGCGTCGCGCTCGCCGAGCGGGCGGCCCACGTGCTTCCCCGCCACGCGGAAACGTGGAGGAATCTGGCCCATTACCAGACGAGAGCGGGGCAGTCGGCGGCGGCGCTTGCGAGTGCGTCGCGGGCGCACGCCATCGATCCCGCGAACGAGAAGGCGCTCCTGATGATGGCGGCGGCGGCGATCCGGGCGCGCGATGCGGCGGCGGAAGGGACGGCGTGGGCCGGACTGCGGGCTCTCGGCCTCAGCGACGGGTATCTGGCGGAGGTATTCCATACGGGAGGGATGGCGCACCTAAAAGCCGGCCGCGACGCCGAGGCGGCCATCGACTTCGGCATCGCGCTCGGTCGCGATAAAGACCACCCTTGGGCAGCGACAAACCTGGGCGTGGCGCTCACCCGGCTGGGCCGGTTCGCCGAGGCGATCGCGGTGCTCCGCGAAGCGCTCGATCGCGACCCCGCCAACGCCGCGGCCTGGGTCGGGCTGGGCAACGCGCTTGCGCAGCAGGGCGTGGCCGCGGAGGCGGTCGAGGCGTTCGGCCGCGCGCTGGCGATCGAGCCCCACGACGCAGCGACGCTCGTGAACAGGGCTTGGGCACGGCTGGACGCAGGCGACCGCGCGGGGGCAAGGCGCGATGCCGAAACGGCTCTCTCGCTGGGGCATCCGGCGGATGCGGATCTGGTTCGCTTTATCCAGGATTCAGGCAACGCCGTGAGGTGACACGATGGAGCCCGCGTCCCCTCCTCGCCCCCTGATGCCCGATACCGGAAAGGTTCGATGAAATGAAGTCACTAAATGTCACGCTATTTTACGTTCTCGCGACCGCTCAGCCATCACCATGACAGCCGAGTGACTTGATGTCTGAAATGTGGAGTGACCACCCGATGCGCGGCAGCCGATCCACGAGGGCCGCGATCGTCGCGGCGGGCATCATCGCGGGCCAGTGCCTGCTTCACGGATCTGCACTCGTCGGGCAAACCCTGCTCTTGCCGCTGGATCTGCTCAGCGTCCCGGGCTCCTATCTGCCCCGCTCTGATGCCACGGCCGGGCTCGTGCCGCGCGACTACGCGCAGGGAGACCAGGTGCTGTGGCATGAACTGTCGCGCCGGTTTACCGCCGCCGAAGTGCGGGCAGGGCGGTGGCCGTTGTGGTCGGCATACGCCTATGCCGGTGCGCCGGCGTTCGGCGTGCAGTGCTCCGTATTCCAATGGCCATACGTGGTCTGGCCATCGCCTTTCCTCCTGGCCTGGATAGCACTTGCCGTGGCACTTGTCGCCGGCGCGGGGGCTTATCGATTCTCCCGCACGGTGCTCGGCACCACCTTCTGGCCGGCCGTAGTGGCCGCTTGGGTGTATCCGCTGACCGGGTTTTTCGTGGTCTGGCAGGAGCATGTGCTACCGCATACGGCGGCGTTTCTGCCATGGATTGTGTGGGGCGTCGACCGCGTTTACCGCAAGCCTGCGCGCTGGGGCGGGCCTGCGGTCGCCGCCTGTACCTACGCGCTCATCGCCGGGGCCCTCGACGTTGCCGGTCAGGCCCTGTTGGTGAGCGGCCTGTATGCGGTGTCGCAGGGCATCCGCCTGTCCATCAGGGGCGAATCGGGCGCTGCCGTCCGGGGCATGATGACCGTCGCCGCCGGCTGGATCTTGGGATTCATGCTCACGGCGATCTGGCTCCTGCCGTTCGGCGAATATGCCGGCATGGGGGCCCGCGTGCAGGATCGCGCAGCCGGCGCCCGCGAACGGCCACCGATCGGCATCATGGAGGCCCGGCTGCTCCTCGCTCCGGATGTGCAGGGCCGCAGCCGTCCCGGCTCGCTCTTCATCGGGGCATCGGGCAACGCGCCCGAAAGTGCGGCGACGGGCTATGCCGGGCTGATTGGCCTCTGCCTCCTCGCGCCGCTGGCAATCCTCGACAGGCAGCGACGCGGGCACGTGATCTTCTGGACGTGTCTTGCCGTTGCCGGCATGGCGTGGCCGCTCGATCTGCCAGGATTCGTTTCGCTTTACAACGGACCGGTCCTGAGGTTGCTGTCGTTCAACCGGTTCGTCTTCGTCACAGGTTTTGCGATCGTGGCGTTGGCGGCGATCGGGCTCGACGTGCTCATCCGCCGCCTGGTCGCGCCATCGTGGCGATTCGCCGGACCGGCGGTCGCCATGGTCGCCCTCACGGCCGCCTTCGCGGCAGGATCCTGGTCGCCCCCCGAGCCGATCGGCTCGCAGCTCGAGGCCGCGGTGCGCAATGGGGCCGACGTCCCGGGGGTCGCGACGCTCGCCGACGCCGCGGCGGTGCGGGGCTGGTTTCAGCGGGCTTTCGCGGCCGCGGCCCTCACAAGCGGGCTCGCGACGTGCGGCTGGACGGCCCTCGCCACCGGCACCCTCGCCCCACGCCTGCTCGCCATCGTCGCCGCGGGCGCGTGGCTGCTCGAACTCGTGCTCTTCGCCCTGCCCTACCCGCTGGTGTCGGATCCGAAGTGGTACTACCCGCCGATCCCCACGCTCGAACGCGTGGCGGCCGCCGCTCCGGGCCGCGTGCTCGGCGTCAGCTGCCTGCCCCCGCGGCTCGGCGAGCGATTCGGCCTGCGGGATATCCGCGGCTACGACGCGGTCGATCCGGCGCTGCTCTGCGACCTGCTCGCCGGAGTGACGAGCGAACTCTCCAGCTCTCCCGACTACGCCCGCACGCAGTATTTCGTGCCCCGGATGACGCGCGACAGCGACGGCCGGCCGCGGCTGCCGGGCGTGCTCGACATGCTCGAGGTGCGGTATCTCATTTTTCGCCGGCCGCCGGCCGCGATCACGTCGTGGAAGTTCGTGGGCGACGACTACTGGGTGTGGGAAAATCCCCATGCTCTGCCGCGGCCCTTCATACCGAAACGCGTGCTGCCCAGCCCCCCGCGGCAGGAACTGCTCGCGCGGCTCGCCGCCGATCGGTTTGATGCGGCCGCGGAGTCGTTCGTGGAAGCGGATCTCACGTTTGAGGATGTCTCCGGCACCGCCGGGATCGTGAGCGAGACGCCGCAGGAGATCGTGATGGAGGCCGAGATGGAGACGCCGGGGCTCGTCGTCCTCGCCGACCTCTGGCATCCCGGCTGGGTTGCCGAGGCCGACGGCATCCCCGTGCCGGTACTGCGGGTGAACCATGCGATCCGCGGGGTGGCTCTGCCTCCGGGACGCACGACGCTCGTCATGCGCTACGACCCACGCAGCTTCCGGATCGGCCGGGCGGTGAGCCTGCTCGGGCTGGCCGCCTTGGGGCTCTGGGCCGGGTTCGTGTGGTGGAGTCGAATGAATCAGCGATGAAGCTTGCCGCAAAAACGTCGTTCACGACAGTCGTGGGGGCCATGCTCATCGCCGGCCTGGCGAGCCTGCCCTATCTCCAAACGGCGGGATTCGGGTTCGTCAATTACGACGACCCTGACCATGTTGCCGAGAATCCGGTGGTCCAGCAGGGGCTCTCGCGCTCCGGCCTAGAGTGGGCCTACGGTCTGACCGGACCGGTGCCGGATGCCACGTGGTTCAACTGGCCGCTGGCCTGGCTCTCGCACATGGCCGACGTGTCACTCTTCGGCTCCTGGGCGGGAGGCCATCATCTCGCGAGCGTGGCCCTGCACGCCGTCAACGCTGCGCTCGTGGTCGCGTTCGTCCGGTCGCTCGGCATCACGGCGGCCGCGGCGACGTTTTGCGGCGTCGTGTTCGCGGTGCATCCCGTGCAGGTGGAATCGGTCGCCTGGGTCTCCGAGCGGAAGACGCTCGTGAGTGGCTGCTTCATGCTCCTCGCTTTGCTTGTGTATCTGACGGCCGGTCGCCGGCTCGCCGGCTCGGGGCAGCCGTCGGCCGCGATGTCGCCAGCCGCCGTGCTCCCCTGGACCGGCCTCGGGGCGCTTGCGCTCCTTGGCAAGCCGATGGCGGTGGTGCTGCCGGGGCTCCTGCTGCTGCTCGACTTCTGGCCGCTGCGGCGGTGGGCTGGGCGCGACGTGCGGCGCAGCGCAGGACTCTTCGTCGAAAAGCTGCCGCTGTTCGCGCTCGCTTTCGCGACCGGGCTCTGGACGATTCAGGCGCAGCGGCAGGCGGGCGCCGTCCGCGACCTGGGCGACATCCCGCTCGCCGCCCGGGTGGCCAACGCGGTCTGTGCCACGGCCGAGTATCTGGGGATGCTCGTGTGGCCGGTCAACCTCGCCGTCTTTTATCCGCACCCCGGCTGGCGGCCGGCGTGGCAGGTGCTCCTTGCGGCGGCGGTGCTGGCCATGATCTCGTGGGCGAGTTGGCGACGCCGAAAGCACGAGCCCGCGCTGCTGGTTGGCTGGCTCTGGTTTCTCGTGACCCTCGCGCCGATGATCGGCGTGATCCAGGTGGGCAATCAGTCGCTCGCCGACCGCTATCTCTATCTGGCCATGCTCGGGCCGCTCATGGCGCTCGCGGGCTCACGCGCGGCTCCCGCGTGCCCAGCGCCGTCGCATCCCGTGCAGGCCCGCCGTCAGCATGCACGGCAGTGGATCGCTGCGGCCGACGCGCCCTGGGCCTGGGTGACCGTCTCTGTCGCGATGGTCTGTCTGCCCCTCACGTGGCGGCAGGTGGGCGTGTGGCGGGATTCACAAACGCTTTTTTCGCACGCGCTCGCCGCCGGGCACGACAGCGCCGTCGCCTGTACCCAACTCGGTCTCGCCCTCATGGAAGCGGATCGGCCCGGTGATGCGTTGCCTCATCTGCAGCGGGCGCTCGTCGCCCAGCCGTGGAACGAAGGGGCGATGGTCAATCTGGCGGCAATCCTGATCACGAAGAACGATCCTGCTTCGCTCGAGGAGGCCGAGCGGCTCTTGTCGCAGGTCCGAAATACAGAACGCTATGCGAAGCGAATCAACGTCAACCTAGGGCGGATCGCCAAGGCACGGGGTCGCTACCCGGAGGCCCTCGCCGCGATCGACGCTGTCCTCGAGTTTCCGCCTGTCAAACCGGCTACGCTGGCCGACCGGGGCTACGTCCTCTGGAAACTCGGCCGCCTCCCGGAGGCGTTGTCCGATCTCGACAAGGCGATCGGTCTTGACGACCAGATCGCCGCCGCCTGGCTCAATCGCGGCAACGTGTTGATTGAGCTTGGACGGCCGAAGGAAGCCGAGCGGTCGTTTGCCCGGTCGGTCGAGGTCGATCCGCTCTATGCAAAGGGCTGGGATCAGCTCGGCATCTCCCGGCAGGCCCGTGGCGATCCGGCCGCCGCCCTCGAGGCATTCAATCGGGCGGTGACTCTCGATCCGAAACATGCGGAGGCGGTCTATAATCGAGCGAATCTTCTGGCCGAGACCGGTCGAGTCCCCGAGGCGATCGCCGACTATCGTCGGGCGATCGAGATCGACCCTGATCTTGTGAGTGCGTGGTTCAATCGTGCGGTTCTGCAGCTGCAGCGGGGCGAAATCGCCGCAGCCAAGGCCGATTTCGATGCCTTTGTCCGGCTCGGCGGCACGTTGCCGCCTGCGGTGATCGCGGCGCTGTCCGCCGCAGGCCCAGAACCCACTGGCCCCTCCGAACCGGCGGCCTTGGAGGGCGACGAATGAGGCCCAGCGGGGCCGGCCGCGAGTTGCCGGCGGTTCTCGTGCCCGCCGTCGTCGCCATGCTCGCGGCCCTGCCCTACCTGCAGACGCTGTCGTTCGGGTTCGTCAATTACGACGACCCTGGCCATGTTGCCGAGAATCTGGTGGTCCAGAAGGGGCTCTCGCGCTCCGGCCTAGAGTGGGCCTACGGTCTGACCGGACCGGTGCCGGATGCCACGTGGTTCAACTGGCCGCTGGCCTGGCTCTCGCACATGGCCGACGTGTCACTCTTCGGCTCCTGGGCGGGAGGCCATCATCTCGCGAGCGTGGCCCTGCACGCCGTCAACGCTGCGCTCGTGGTCGCGTTCGTCCGGTCGCTCGGCATCACGGCGGCCGCGGCGACGTTTTGCGGCGTCGTGTTCGCGGTGCATCCCGTGCAGGTGGAATCGGTCGCCTGGGTCTCCGAGCGGAAGACGCTCGTGAGTGGCTGCTTCATGCTCCTCGCTTTGCTTGTGTATCTGACGGCCGGTCGCCGGCTCGCCGGCTCGGGGCAGCCGTCGGCCGCGATGTCGCCAGCCGCCGTGCTCCCCTGGACCGGCCTCGGGGCGCTTGCGCTCCTTGGCAAGCCGATGGCGGTGGTGCTGCCGGGGCTCCTGCTGCTGCTCGACTTCTGGCCGCTGCGGCGGTGGGCTGGGCGCGACGTGCGGCGCAGCGCAGGACTCTTCGTCGAAAAGCTGCCGCTGTTCGCGCTCGCTTTCGCGACCGGGCTCTGGACGATTCAGGCGCAGCGGCAGGCGGGCGCCGTCCGCGACCTGGGCGACATCCCGCTCGCCGCCCGGGTGGCCAACGCGGTCTGTGCCACGGCCGAGTATCTGGGGATGCTCGTGTGGCCGGTCAACCTCGCCGTCTTTTATCCGCACCCCGGCTGGCGGCCGGCGTGGCAGGTGCTCCTTGCGGCGGCGGTGCTGGCCATGATCTCGTGGGCGAGTTGGCGACGCCGAAAGCACGAGCCCGCGCTGCTGGTTGGCTGGCTCTGGTTTCTCGTGACCCTCGCGCCGATGATCGGCGTGATCCAGGTGGGCAATCAGTCGCTCGCCGACCGCTATCTCTATCTGGCCATGCTCGGGCCGCTCATGGCGCTCGCGGGCTCACGCGCGGCTCCCGCGTGCCCAGCGCCGTCGCATCCCGTGCAGGCCCGCCGTCAGCATGCACGGCAGTGGATCGCTGCGGCCGACGCGCCCTGGGCCTGGGTGACCGTCTCTGTCGCGATGGTCTGTCTGCCCCTCACGTGGCGGCAGGTGGGCGTGTGGCGGGATTCACAAACGCTTTTTTCGCACGCGCTCGCCGCCGGGCACGAGAGCGCCGTCGCACGCAACAACCTCGGCCTCGCGCTCACGGAGCTGGGACGGCCTGGCGACGCCCTGCCTCATCTCCGCCGCGCCGTCGCGCTCCGCGCCGACGACGCCGATGCCTGGTTCAACCTCGGCAATGCCGTTGCGGCGATTGGCAACCTGCCGGCGGCCGTGGCCGCCTACGAACGCTGCCTCGACCTCGGTCCGGACCGCTTCAAGGCCTGGAATAATCTCGGGATCGTGCTCGTGCTCGGTGGAGACCAGGCGGCGGCCGAGGCGGCCTGGCGGCGGAGCCTCGCCATCCGGCCCGATTTTCCCGACGCCCAGCTAAACCTGGCGAAGCTTCTCGACTCGCGCGCTGAAGCCAGGCCTGGCGCACCCGGTGTCGATGAGGTCGAATTTGGCCACGAGAATGATCCCGCCCCGCCGTGAGCCGCCCGACTCCCTCGCCGCCCCGGTGCTATGTCCCGACGCTCTGCCGAACCATCGCGCGCAGGTCGTGTTTGACCGTTTCCCAGTCGCGCTGGACGAGCATGACCGGCATCGGCTCCGCTTCGGCGTCGTCGAAGAAGCACAGGCCGGCGAGCACGCGGCCGGTGTCGATCACGCCGAAGCGTCCCTGGTAACAGTCGAGCATGTGAGCGAGGGGCATCCGCGCGCTCAGGGCATGCACGTCGATGAAGTCTTTTTTCGATCCGCGCTGCGCGACCGCCAGGAGCTTCATCGCGGCAAGATCCGCGCAGGAAGCCAGCCGGCAGCCGACCTCCGGCCATTCCACGAGCGGCTCGAGGAGTGGAGGGCGGAACTCGAAAAAGCTCACCTTCACCCCGCCGACCCAGCCATGCACCGTTTGGTCCGCCAGGGCCGTGGGCTCGAGCGGGATGCCGCGGGATGCGAGCGACTCCCGCAGATCGACTGGCCGGCCCGGAAACCGCGGGGTGAACCAGTCGAAATCGACCGACCGGCGATGGCCGATCTGGAGCGCCACCGCCGTGCCGCCGGCAAGGTGAAAACCGAGATCGGTCGCGGCCGGCGCGAGCGATCGCAGGCAGGCGGCCTGCGCGTCAGGCAGCACCTCCGCATGGATCACGACGCGGCGCCCCCTTCCCAGATGCGGCGTTCCGGAGTGGCCAGCCAGGCGCCCACGCGATCCTCCGGCAGGCCGATCACGGTCTCCCAGAAGCGAAGCTGAGGCCCGGATAGCTGGCGGCCCTCATGCCGCATGATCCAGTGGCGAATCACGTCGTCGCCGTAGCGCAAACGTGCCCAGCGGATCGACTCGAGCGTGCCGGCGGATAGGATCCGGCCGATCACGAAGTCGCGGTGCATCTCCGTATCGACGCCGGTCGGATCGGTGTCCCAAAAGAGGGGCGCGAGAAACGCCGGAACGGGTCTCGACGACTCGACTTTCATGCCTTCTTGTACGCCTTGGGCCGCGCGGGGCCTTTCGGGGACGGGAGCCGATTGTTGCGAAATCAGCTCCCGTCCAGAATTTCTAGGTCGTATCGCGGCAGACCTCGCTGAGTCATCGTCTTTGTCAGCCGTACCGTCCCGCCGAGGCTTAGCGAAACCGGCCGGCCGGCGATTTCGGCCGCTGCGGCGAATTGCCCGGCCTCGAGGGTGAGGAGGCGAAACTCCGGTTGCTCATCGCCCGAGCCGCAGCGGCGGGCGTCGACCAGCCAGAGTTCTCCCACGCCCGCTTTTGCATACGCCTCGGGGAGCCGGCGTGTGTCCTTGCCCACCGAGGAGTCGCTCAGGATTTCCACGACCAGGTCGGCCGCCCCTTCCACCTCGATGAACCCGCCGGCCTGGCCAGCCGCGGCCGGCACAAACCGCGCCCGCCCGGCTTCGACCCCCGCGTGCGACACAAACACCACGTCGGGCTCCACAGAAAGATCGGCGACCGGGCAAACCAGCCGTGCCCGGTCGATAAAGACTTCGCCCAGGTCGGCTGACCGCACCCGGGCATAGATCTTGGCGGCGATCTCGGTCTTGAGCGTCCCGTGGGTGAAGAGATTCTCGGGCGACATGTCCACCTCGATGCTGCCGGCGATCCAGTCGATGCGGCCCGTCGATGGAAAACCGGGCGACCGCGTCCAGCCGCGGAATCCGGCCAGCCCGTCGCAGCCTGGGATCGTCAGCGTGTCGTCGATCACCACGGCAGTTGCCATTTGTTTCCTCTCTTTCGGGGGGCCCGCGCCCAGATCACTCACCCCGCCTGGCGGTTGATCCGCAGGATGCCGGCGGGCAGCGCCAGCCAGCCGCCCTCGGCTTCGATCATGCCGTGGGTCTCGGGCGCGGCCCGGTAGCCAAAGAACAACACGCGCACGTCGTCACAGTCGAGCCGCGAGCGGACACGGTTCACGCGGCTGAAAAAGTCGCGGACTTCCGTCTGCGAGATGTTGGTCTTCACTTCGCACACCACGACCGCCGGCCGGCCGGCGATGCTCCCCCGCACCACGACGTCGATCTCTTCCACGTGCCCGCCTTCGGTGAACGCCTCTGGAAAGACCGTCTCCGTCTTGAAGCCGCAGTGCATCTCCAGGAGCCGCGGGATCCTGTCGAGGGCATAGGCCTCGAGCCCCATGCCGACGGAGAGTGAGAGCCCGCCGAGCTGCTTGCGGACGTCGGCAAACGAGGCGTCCATCTTCTTCTCGAGCGCCCCGGTGGTTTCCCGAAGTTCCTGACGCACGCTCGTAAACTGCTCTTCCGTGCGCACCATGAACCGCTCAAACGTCCGCTGCATCGACTGCTGCGACTCGGCAAGTTGATCCACTCGGTGCGCGAGCCGATCCATCCGCGATTCCGTCTGCTTTTGGGCACTGGCCAGTTCACCCATCCGCTGGGACAGCTGATCTATCCGCCCGTCCGTCCGCTCCTGCGCGGCGGCGAGTCGGGTCATCTGTTCGTCCGTCCGCTCCTGCGCGGTGGCGAGTCGGGTCATCTGTTCGTCCGTCCGCTCCTGTGCGGCGGCCAGACTGTCCATCCGGTCCGCGAGCCCACCCATCCGGTCAGCCAGGCGTTCCACCGTGGCGGTGAGCTTGGAAAAATCCTCGCGGTTGACGAGATCGTGCTCGATCGCCACGGCCCCCTCCACGAGGATCTTCGCCTGCTGCTCGGTAAACGCCTGCTTGTAGTGCTCGGTCAATGCCGCAATGCTCACCATGCTTCGCCTCCTTCCTGCGATCGACCCTGCCCACGACCCTGCCATCACATGTGCATCGAATCCTGGTCTGCTTTCCGCCGCCGCCGTGGCCGAACGGCCTGCGTCGGTGAACGCCAGTATATGCGAGGGGCACGTCGCGTCCAAGCCGGGGCGGCCGGCCCCTCGGTGGCCCCTCACTCACGCCCGCGAAGGCGGCTCGTCGTCGATGAGGGAGACGACGAACGAGGCGAAGACGACCTGGATTCCGCCAACCAGCAGCGACGTGCCCACCACCGTCTCACGGGTGCGGCCGAGCGGGCCGAAGCCACCCCGAAAAAAGTCGAAGGCCACGCCCCCGAGAATCACAAGGCCCGCGGCTGCGAGGAGTGACCCTGCGAGCACGGCCCGGTCGTGTCGCACAAGTTCCACCCAGCGATCAAGCCGCTTCGACCGAGTCACAAGGCCTCTTTGGCTCGCCCACACCCGGGCGACGGTGCCGAGGGTGAGTCCGGAGATCCCGAGTTGGAACATCGCCCCGGCGAGAATCAGCCAGTGCTCGCCCACCGGCAGCCCGCCGAGCCGGCCCATCTCTCCGCCCGGAGCGCTCAGCACGGCAACGCCGATCACCACCGCCACAAGCACGAGTGCTACGGAGGGAATCAAAAACAGCCAGCGGGGCGAGAGCGCGAGCAGAAACCGCAGATGCCGCCAGCCGTCCCGCCACGGCCTCAGGTGCGGCCTGCGGTCGCGGCCATCGCGGTGGAGTGTGATCGGGAGCTCCGTCATCTTGAGTTTCTTGAGCGCGGCCTTCACCACCAGTTCGCTCGCGAACTCCATGCCGGGGGAAACGAGCTGCAACCCGAGGGCCGCATCGCGACGGAAGGCACGCAGGCCGCTGTGCGCGTCGCCGACGCCCGACTGGAAGAAAACATTCAGGATTCTGGACAGCACCGGGTTGCCGATGTAGCGGTTGAGCGTCGGCATCGCGCCCGGCAGGATCGTGCCCGTAAAACGGTTGCCCATGCAGATGTCGTAGCCCTCGACGAGCTTCGCCACCATCGGCACGCCCTCCCGAAAATCGTAGGACGCGTCGGAATCCCCCATCACGATGTATAGGCCGCGGGCCGCCGCGATGCCGTGGATCAAGGCCGCGCCGTAGCCGCGCGTCGGGCAGTCGGTAACGCGGCAGCCCCGCGACAGGGCATACTCCTGGCTGCCGTCGCGACTGCCATTATCCGAAATGAGAATCTCCGCCGACAGGCCGAGCTCGGCAAATTGCCGCACCGCCTCCTTGGCCGTGTCGATGCAGGCCGGGAGCGTGATCCGCTCGTCGAGGCATGGCATCAGAATCGTGACGCCGAGAGTTTCTCCTGTGGCCGCCGTGTGGCCCGACCCATCGTCGCCGGGCCGCATCGGGGCTCGGATTCGTTCAAGCGGGAATGGCATGGCGGCATCCGGGAGGTCGTTCGACGCGCAGTATGATAGGAACGGAGGGTTAAAAACGTGTGTTCGGTTATCGCAAACGGCCCCTGATGAACACCCACGCCCCGCTGCCGTCGCTGCTCCGTCGCCTGTGGACGCATCTGCCCGGGAAGCGGCGCGTGCAGCTCCTGGTTGTCTTCGGCTCGATGCTCGCCAGCGGATTTGCCGAGATCGTGAGCCTGGCTGCGGTCGTGCCGTTTCTGACCGTACTCGCCGACCCCGAGCGGCTTTGGGCTCAGTCGTGGGTGCGGAGCCTCGCGGAAGCCCGCGGACTCACCGAACCCTCACAACTGCTCCTACCAGCGACGCTCCTCTTCGCCGCCGCAGCGATCGCCTCGGGTGGAATCCGGCTCGTGAACCTCTGGCTCTCCGGCCGCGTGGCTGCCGGCACCGGCAGCGACCTTTCGCAGGAGGCCTACCGCCGCACGCTCTTTCAGCCCTACGCCGTGCACGTGGCCCGCAACTCCGCCACGATCACCGCGGCCGTGATTTCGCATGTGGACGGCCTGATCTACGGCGTGCTCAATCCGCTGCTCTTGATCTGCGTCAACGTGGCCGTGGTCGCCGCGATCGTGATCGGCCTCGTCCTCATCGACCCGCGGGTGGCGTTTCTCACGGTGCTCGCCTTCGGCGGGGCCTACCTGGCGATCACGCTCGCCACGAAGGCCTCGCTCGCCGCCAACGGCCGCCAGCAAACTGCGAGCAACAAGGCTCTCGTGCAAAACGTGCAGGAGGGCCTGGGTGCGATTCGCGACGTCCTCCTCGACCATTCGCAACGCTATTATTTGGCCCGCTACCGCGACGCCGACTGGGCGCTCCGGCAGCTGCGGGCCCGAGCCGAGCTGCTCGGCGGGTTTCCGCGGTTCGTGATCGAGGCCGCGGGCATGGCCGGTGTGGCGGCACTGGCCTATGTGCTCGTGACGCGGACCGGTGGCATCGCGGCCGCGCTGCCCGTGCTCGGGGCCCTCGCCCTCGGCGCCCAGCGGCTCTTGCCGGCCCTCCAGCAGACCTACATGTCATTCACCCAGTTGCAGAGCCACGTCGCCGGCCTCGAGACCGTGCTCGACCTGCTCGATCAACCCGCCCCCGATGCCGACCGGCCCCGCGCCGCCCCCGCCGCCTTTACCGAGTCGATCGCGCTCGACCACTGCTCCTTTCGCTATCGGGGCGATGGTCAGGGCGATACTGCGTTCGTGCTCTCCGACGTGTCGCTCGTGATCCAGCGCGGTGAGCGGGTGGCATTTGTCGGCCCCACCGGCAGCGGTAAGAGCACGCTCGCCGACATCCTGATGGGCCTGCTCGCCCCCACGAGCGGCCGGCTGTTGATCGACGGCCGCGAGGTGGCCCCCGAGAGCTGGCAGGCGAACATCGCGCATGTGCCGCAGAGCATCTTTCTCGCCGACACGTCGATCGCGGAGAATATCGCGCTGGGGATCCCGGCGGCCGAGGTCGATCGTGGGCGGCTCGAGGCGGCGGCCCGGCAGGCCCAGATTGCGGGCTTCATCGAATCGCTGCCCCGGGGCTATGCCACGAGCGTGGGCGAGCGGGGCGTGCGGCTCTCCGGCGGCCAGCGGCAGCGGATCGGGATCGCCCGGGCGCTCTACAAGCAGGCTCCGGTGCTCGTGTTCGACGAAGCTACGAGCGCCCTCGACGACGCCACTGAAAAAGCCCTGATGGATACGCTCGCCGCCCTCTCCCGCGACCTCACGATCATCATGATCGCCCACCGCCTCTCGACCACGGCCTACTGCGACCGGGTGATCACCGTCTCCGCCGGCTCGCTCGCGGAGGCGCTCGCCCGCACGACGACGGCGTGAACAAGCCGTCAGGATCTTGAACATTTGGCCGTCGCATCGGGAAATCGCGCGGCATCGACCCCCTGCCGAAGTTTCGCCCGTCCGTTCGTATCGCGGCAACCCGCGCTGCGTCGTCGCCGCCGCAACGTCGCTCATGAATTTCGAACGAGGCCCTTTCATAATGACTTTCCGTCGGTCGTGCGGTTGCCGTGCGGCCGCCAGAAAATCAGGTTGAGTGCGGGGCAGCTTGGCCGCCCGCCACCCACGGGAACGGAGTGCGCGCCGGCAGCGGGCGGCCGGATGCTTCAAACTGGCTCACGACGTCTGCGACGATTTCCGTCAGCTCGGCATACAGCTTCACTGGGTCGTCACCATGAATGCCCGTAATCAGGTCCGGGCACTTGCCGAGGCAGACCACTTTTCAATCGCTCCATTCCACCCACTTGTGATAGGCGTCAGTCGTTCTCATCGATCGCCTCATTGGCTTTGCGGACTTGGGGCTTTGCAGACGTGGCGTTTTGGTATCGCCGTCCGCAAGGCCGCTCCGCTCATGCCGGGCGTTTTGTGAAGATGCGAGCCGCCGCCTTCGGCACTTCGACCGGCACGAAACACTTCGCGGGAAAGAGATAATCCTCACCAGACTCATCGATCACCCGCACGAGGGCGTGGGCCTCGGCCTCGGCGTCGTCGAGCACGCGATAAATCTTCCGCACTTCGAGCGACCCGGGAGCACCGGCGTCATTCACGCACACGGCGAATCGATCCGTTCGTTTCATCGCTGTACTTCCAAAAGTCGTTTCACCTTGAAATCGACGTTCCCGACGCCGTGAGCCTCAAACCAATGTATCTCGGCAATCGCTCTGACTCTATCGGGAAGTTCGACCACGGCCACGCCCTTCATTTTCCTCCAGCGACGGCCGCCGTGCTTTTTCCGCAGACGACCTGCGTTTCGGACAGATCGGCCGGTCGCAATGCGTTCTGCAGCAGACACCTTCCCCACGATTCAAAACTGCATGCGCACACTCGCAGACGCCTGCCGTGCCGCTCGCTATCTGACGGCAGCAGCAAGTGAGTGTACGCAGGAACACTTCACCGTTAACCCCCCGTCGTCGCCACTTGGCCCACGATCCGCTCGCCGATCGCCAATGACGCGGTGGCCGCGGGTGACAACGCATTGACCACGTGCAGAATCCGCTCCCCCTTCACGAAATGAAAGTCGTCCACGAACCAGCCGTCGGCCGCATGGCCTGGGCCCGCACGCCGGCGGTGCCGGATCACGAACCGCCACAGGGCCGGATACCCCGCCACGCGCCAGGCGAAACGTGGCATCGCCGCGCTTCCGACCTCACCTCACACTTCCCATCCCCGGTGGAGCAGTAACATGACGGGCCGCCCGCGCGTCTTCATCGGCTCGGGTGAAGCCAGCCGCATCGAGCGAAAGGTGCTGATTTACTCGCTGAAGAAGCACGCCGGCGATGATATCGATATCTACGTGTTCAACGGGACCCACAATGCGGTCGAGCCGCCCTCAGGCCCCCCGTTCGCCGCTCCGCTATCGCTGACCGCAAAATATGCCAACGTCACTGAATTCAGCAACTACCGCTTCCTCATTCCGCAGCTGTGCGAACACCAGGGCCGCGCCATCTGGCTCGACTCCGACATGCTCGCGCTCGGCGACATTCGCTCGCTCTTCAACACACCGATGGACAACGCGGCGATCCTCGCTCGCAATGAAGCATACGGAGCATCAACTGAAGGGCGCTGGGGGCTGAGCGTCGCGGTATTTGACTGCAGCCGGGCTTTCTTTGATATCGACACCTACATGGCGGAGATCGCCCAAGGGCTCTACACCTACTCCGACCTTCACCAGATGACGCCCCTCTTTCAGCGGCATCATCCGTTTGCCATCGCGCCGCTCGACTCGAATTGGAACGTATTTGATCGGTATGACGACGCCACGCAATTGATCCACTACACGAATCTTTTCACCCAGCCCTGGAAATTCCCCGGGCATCGCTACGCGGACTTGTGGTTCCGATACTTTTACGAGGCCCGCGCGGCCGGCGTGGTCACCGACGAGGACATCGAGCTCTCCAAGGCTCGGGCATATGTCCGTCAGGACATTGTCGATCGGGGCAATCCGTTCAAGCGTATCGGCCGAGCCGCCCTCAATTTCGCGCGAGAGGTTTTCGCATGAGCAGCCCGATGGCCACCGGCTGCGCGAAGACGGCCGTCGCCGCCGACGTGGCCGCGGTTCTTCGGGCCGAAGCCACGGCGATTCTCGAGGCGGCAGATCGACTTGATCCGGCGCCCCTGACGGCCGCGGTCGATCTCTTCCAGAAATGCCGGGGCAAGATCGTCGTTTCGGGAGTGGGCAAATCGGGGATGGTCGCCCGCCGGATCGCCGCGGCGTTCAACAGCACCGGTGCTCCGTCAGTCTTCCTGCATGCTGCCGACGCGGGCCATGGTGATCTCGGACTCGTACAGTCGGGCGACGTGGCGCTAATCGTGAGCCATGGCGGAGAATCCGACGAGATCATTTCTCTCCTGCCTCACCTAAGGAGTCGCGAGGTGCCCGTCGTCGCGCTCGTCGGCAACGCACTCTCGTCGCTGGCGCGCTCGGCGGCGATCGTCATTCACGTACCTGTGGATCAGGAGGCCTGCCCGCTCAATCTCGCCCCCACGGCAAGCGCTGCGGCCGCTCAAGCCATCGGCGACGGGCTCGCGGTATCGCTCATGAAGGCGCGTGGGCTCAACGTGGAAGATTTTGCCCGCAATCATCCCTCGGGCCGCCTTGGCAGGCGGTTGACCCTTCGCGTGCGGGATTTGATCCGTGGAGAAGAACACCATCCGCGGGTTGTCCCGACCGATGCATGGTCAACCGTGCTGTCGATGATGTGTCGCCACGCACAGGGGGCGGTCAACGTTTTGGACGAATCGCAGCGTCTTGTCGGAATCATCACCGACGGCGACATCCGACGTACTGTTGAACGGGTTTCGGCTGACCGCCTGGGCTCCCTCACGGCTCAAGACATCATGACTCCCGACCCCATCACCGTGGTGGAAGACTGCTTGGCCGTCGATGTGCTGAGTGTGATGGAAAACCGCGAGTCGCAGATTTCCGTGGTGCCAGTTCTGCAGGGCTCGTCGGGGGCGTGCGTGGGACTCTTGAGGTTGCACGACATATTGCGGAGTGGCGTTGGCTGACACGCTCTGTGAATGACCGGCTTGAGCCAAAGCCGTGTCACCCGTCACAGTTCCTTCAACACTCTGGGGCGCGCGCAACGCACAGTAGACACGTGTCAGTGAACTCGTACCGGTTATTCCCGCCCGCTGATCAAAAACATAAGCCTCACAATGCCAAGCGCAGAACACCGCACATATTCAGGTCGCGGAATTAATCCCCACCGCCTTGATGCCGTACTTAGGCACGCCGGAAGGTCGGTCCTAGACGTGGGGTGCGGAAACGGGGCTTATGTCCTCACACTTGCCGATCGCTACGATATTCGGGGTGTAGACCACGAGCCCTTTGACTCATGGAATGAGAATGCCTCACTGTTTAGCCTGTCGGATGCGACAGTCCTGAAGGTAGACGATGCGTCCGTAGACACTATCTTGTCCTTTGAATGCCTTGAGCACCTGCCGAAGGCAGCCGACGCGCTTCGTGAGTACCACCGCGTTACGAGGCAGAATCTCATCCTGACCGTTCCGAACTGCGAAATCACGCCGGGAATGCGCGATAGTCACATGACTTACTTTCACTGGACTGATCGCACTCACATCAACTTCTTTACACAACGCACGCTCGCCTCCGCTATAGAGGAAGCTGGTTTCCGAATAGTCCAGAACACACTCATAAACAAGGTCGCTTGGAGCCCTTTGCTGCACGAGGTTTTTCGGCTACCAAGACTTTGGCCGGACCGCCTTGGCCGTATTGCTGGGGAACTAGTTGATCGCTACATGACGCGTCCGTATTTCATGACCTGCCTCGTGGTCGCTGAAAAAACGTAGCTGGATTTTCGCGGTCGCCTCTACATAAAGTCTTTTTCAACTGCTCGTTACGGCACCGCCAAGCATGGCAGGCTACCGCTTCCAGTTTGAGTTAGCCCGACTGAGGGCTACGTTGTTACCAAGACGCAGAGTTTCCAACTTGTATGATCTCATCTTCGTCTGTCCGGAGAAGGGATGGGTCCTTGAGGGGATATGCCGTGATCTCGCGGCGCATATTCCAGGTAGAACATTGGTTCTTTGCCAGCCTGCTCAACTTCCGGCATCACGCGCCTACTTTTTTTCTCACTACTCCCTGTTCACGGCGGCCTTACTCCGGTTTCCCCAGATTTTGTCCTGCCTCAACTTCGTTTACTATACACACACAAGGGACATAGGGCTTGCCGATTATGAAATCGCGTTCGCCTTGAACAAGTGCAGCAAGATTTATGCAATGAACTCGGCTTGCGTACGGGAGCTTGTGGCCATCGGTGTAGAAAACTCTCGGATCAGCCTAATGGTTGGCGCAGCCGATGAAATGCGATTCACACCGTCACCAATTGTGCGACTGGCCGCAAAGAGTCGCTGCGTTGGCTTTGTGGTCGGTTTTCGTTCTCACGCACACTATCGCACGCGAAAAAATTACGATCTGATGGTTGACGTGATAAAAGAGCTGAAGGACTGCAATGTAGTTCTGGTGGGCCCTAACTGGGACCAATATGAGAGATTTAGCGAACTTAGATCCTTGGGCCATTTGCGGTACTTGAACGTGCCATATGAGCGGTATCCAGCAATCTACCGGGAAATGGACGTTTTTGTCTCTGTTTCTAGCCTGGAGGGTGGGCCGATTCCTTTAGTGGAAGCCATGATGAGCAACGTAATTCCCGTTGTTAGTAACACTGGGTTTGCGACCGATATTGTCGAGCACGGAAAGAACGGATTCGTTTTTTCCACTGATGCAACCGCGGCAGAAATATCACGGCTGGTGCGACTCGCCTTCACGCAGCAGTTTTCAACCCGAACCACCGTCGAGAAGCTTACCTGGAAGTCGCTGTCCGCGACTATATGGGAAGGTGTGGCCTGCGAGCGTGGCGCAGCACAAATCGATACTCCATAAGCCGCACAACCATAATGCCGCCTGGAATTGGCCAGGGATTTTCGGAGACACCCGCGAGGCATATTAGGACTCCATGATCACACGGCTGTTTGCCTGTCAGGGAAGTGCCCAACTGGCGACCGCTCTGGCAGCTGCTGCGATAGAGTGCGACGGCAGTAGGACATCTGATGTTTTAGTTGTCCATGACCTGGCGAGTCCTGCCGCGCAGGGGCAGCAGTTCTTTAATGTCATAGCAAGAGCCGCATCAGGCCTGCATCAATGGGCTGACATCGTGCAGCTGCCGCCGGACGGCAGAAGCCGAAGGGCCATGAACATTGTGAGCCAGGCCCTCGGCACTGCCGGCCCGAGCGAACTGTGGCTGAATTCGTTTCCGACACCGGGCAGCGACCTGCTCCGCGGCCTCTATCCAGCCGCGAAGAGAATCGTCTACGGGGATGGAATCGGCGTCCATTTCACCCCCGCGTATTTCTTTCCCGATCCGCCAGACCGTTTTCGCGCGGCATGTGGGACGGTGGTCCGGTGGCTTCGCGCGAGTCAGTCGGGTCCGATGATGGTGCCCGCCGCAGACCGGCGGGTTGATGAGTATCGGCTTTTGCTTCCAGGTCTTTTCGACGAGCCAGCCCCGCCGCACGTCCGAATTGAGCGCGATGCATTCCTGCCGCTCTTTGAAACGCTTGGCGCAATGCCCGAGACAGGCATTGACGACGTCGTGTCCCAGTTACGGACCGCCTCTGCAGCTGCCGACCGGGTGCTTTTGTTGTTGACGTCAAACTATTCTGAAACCGGGCGGATGAGCAGGCATGCAGAAATCTCAGGGTATCTCAATATGGTGCGGGAAGCGCTGCCTACGCGCAATACGCTTATCGTAGTCAAACCCCACCCGCGCGACTCCTTGCGCAAGATAAACACGCTAACGCGGAAGGTAGGTCAGTCGTGGGCCGTCCTGGCCCTGAACGATTCAAGGGTCGCGCATTTGCCTTTCGAGGCGGTGATCGCGCGTTCGATCCGCGACGTTCCTGGCCTGCGCTCACGCCTCACGGCCCTGTGTGTCAGTAGTTCATGCCTGGCACTTGAATACCTGTATGGAATTCGGTGTGTGGTGGGCTTCGGAGATCCAGCCGCGGGAGGGTTTGCGAGGCGTTGGCGACGCCACCGCATGCAGCACGAAATCGATTTGAGGCGTGCCCTCGAGCGAATCCGTGCCGGGGAGTTTGGTAAAGTGTGCGTGTAATCGACGCCGCACGAGCCGCTCGCCTGCGGGTGCAAAATCATCGCAGACAACCGTCCGCCCAACCGTCAGATGAGCTGGCTTGAGGGATTCCGCGAGTTTGTTCCTCCGCTATTGTGGCGGACTGCACAAACGGCGCGAGCACGGTGGCGTTACGGAAGGCCCCCAGCCTGGGAACTGCCGGTCCGTTCGCTCGACGAACTCTGGCCGGGTGCGAATACGGCTGCAGTGTCCATGATTCCGCGGCAGATCCGCCGCCATCTTTGGGGTATGCCGGAGCACGAATTGCTCGTACTTGGAGCCATCACGCACGCATTACGCCCCGATCGGATCGTGGAGTTCGGAACCTTCACGGGCGCATCGACGTTGGCGATGGCACTGAACAGCCCCTCACACACCCGAATCGTGACGGTGGACGTCGACCCGGCAGATCGCCCAGGCCATGTCCACGGTCTCGGAGTGGGGCTGATCGAGTTTCGTATCGGCGAAGTTTTCAAAGACACCGCTTGGCATGCGAAAATCGAGCAGCGATTGTGCGACACCCGGCAGTTCACCATGCCCGAGTGGGAGGGCCAGGTCGGCTTGTTTCTCGTGGACGCCGACCATACGTATGACTTTGTGCGTTCCGACACGGCATTCGCGAACACGATGCTGAGCCCTAGGGGGGCGATCGTCTGGCACGATTACACATGGTCGCCAGACGCTGCTGAATGCGGGGGTGTGACCCGGGCGGTCAATCAGTTTCATCAACGACACGGCAACTGTTTCCAGATTGCAGGCACACGTTTTGCGATCTACTTGAATACGCCCCGAGCATGACTACCTCAGGCACGACGTTGGCGGCCGCCATCCGCATGCGTTGCCGGGCATGAAATGAACACCTCGTACCTGCCTGCAAAAGACACATGCGTCGCAGCATGTGTGACGCGTGATCGACTCGCGGATGCGGTCGTTCTTATCGAATCAATCCGGCGGCACGACGCCGTGCCGGTCGTGCTGGCGGTTTTGGGGGATGATGGAACCGGATCGACCCATGTTCCGCGCGATACCACAGTCCTGAACGAACACGATTTGGCACTCCCGGATCTACACCGGTTTCTTTTTCAATACACGGGTGTCGAGCTCTGCTGCGCCATCAAGCCATGGCTTGTAGAAAAAGCCATGGCAATAGGATACGGGCGGATCCTTTACCTTGACTGTGATATTCATGTTTATTCACCCTTGCGAGCGATATTTGATGTGGTGTGCACTTCAACGGTGGTGCTCACACCACATTATGCTGCCACGCCGTCAAACAGAGAGGAGGCCTTTCCGCCATACCTCCACGAAGTCCGGCCTGCGGGGCTTTACAATGCCGGTGTTGTTGGCGTTGCGAACACGGTTGGTGGGCAGGCCTTTACTCGCTGGTGGCGGCATCGCTGTCGGTCCCAATCGTTTTTTGACATGAGCGGGGGCGTCAATTGTGATCAAGGATGGTTGGACTTTGTGCCGTTAATTTTCGATCGTGTCCAGACAAGGACTCCCGTCGGTTGGAATGTCGGGCATTGGAACTACTTGCAGGCCGACATCGCTGAAGCATGCGACGGCAACGTGACGGTAGGTGGCGATCCGCTGGTGTGTTTTCACTTCTCGGGCTTCGACCCGAGTCTGCCTGAGCGGCTATCAAAGTATGACAAACGAAACACCGTCATTGAGAATCCGGTGGTGCAGCGGCTGGCTCGCGACTATGCCACGACGTTACAGGATACAAGAGCCAGGATTCCGGCGATATCGCCAAAACCATTTGCTACGCTGTCAGACGGCACGAAGATCAGCCCGCTGTGGCGCGAGGCGGTCCGAGTCGGGCATCGGCTCGTTGCCGATGTAGCAAACCCGTTCGACGTGAAGAGCACGTCCCGTCTCAAGGCACGTCTGCGAAAAGCTGCAATCGACGTTCTCGACAGTCGCAAGGACTGGCAGCACGAAGGCCTGAAGGAACTCGGCAAGCGAGTACAGGCCGTGCCCGTTCTCGGGTATTTGTATCGCTTGGTCAGGGCTGCACTTGAGCAGTACCGGTAAATGACGGCGCGGCGATGGTTCATCGACTGGTCGCTGGCTTCTGCAGACCCGAATGTCACCGGCATATCGCGGGTGGCAGGGGAACTGGTACGACATTTCAGGCCGGAGGCCGAGCACGATGGCCATTCCCCGCACGGCGTGGTTGTCCGGGAATCACGATTTCACGAGAGCCAAGGGGGCGTGGTTGCACCTGTATCGGCATTCAGCCTGGCCAGGCACCTCCGTTCGACAGCCCGCCGAATCGACGAATGGCTGCGGGACCATGCCCCGGCGGTCGATCGACTGCTGACGCGGGCGGTGATGGCTGCCGGCGGCATCCCGGCCTTTGGCCAGCAAAAGCCGGTCGCCGGTGGCCCGGCAATCGCTTTCAGGCAGGGCGACGTACTCCTGCTCGCAGATGCGACATGGATGATTCCGCGGTGGCAGCCTGCCGTGGAATCCGCCAAGGCCCAGGGATCCCGCATCGTTCCGCTCATCCACGACCTGCTGCCCTGGAGCCATTCGCAATTCTTCGCCCCTCTGTTCTGTGCGCAGTTCACACGCTGGCTCCACAATATGCTTCCGCTCGCTGACGCCGTGATCTGCAATTCGCTGGCTACGGCGGCTGCGCTCGAACAGTTCGCTTCTGCCGAAGGGCTTGCCGACGCCTTGCCCCCCGTGGGCGTGTTCTCGCCTGGAAGTCGGCCGACAGTCGCGGTTGCGGCGCCGAGACCTGAAGTAGCCGCCATCTTCGCGGACGGTGTGCAACCGTTCCTGATGGTCGGCACGATCGAACCGCGAAAAAACCACGGCCTCGTACTGGACGCCTTCGAGCGATTGTGGGCGGCGGGTGGCCCCACGCCGCTGACAGTGATCGGTCGTCGGGGTTGGCAATGCGAGGCCACGCTCCGGAGGTTTGCATCGCTTGCCGCTGCTGGCAAGCCGTTCACCCACATCGGCGACGCCACCGACGCCGATCTCCAACACGCGTACCGTCACGCCCGTTGCCTGATTTTTCCATCGATCGCGGAGGGGTTCGGGCTGCCGATCGTGGAGGCACTCGCCCAAGGCTTGCCGGTAATCGCCAGCGACATCCCAGTGCACCGCGAGGCAGGGGGCGACCTTGTCACCTACATTCCTCTCGGTGATCCGAGCCATCTTGCCTCCGTGCTCAAGTCGATCGCGGATGGCTCGACCGTCCTCAAGGCGCCATCCACCGGCAAGGTACACCTACTCACCTGGGCGGAAAGTGCTGCAGCGCTGCGGGCAGAACTCGACCGGCTATTCGCGTTACGATGACGCCCTCGAAAGACCCTTTCACCCAGCTCCTGGTCAAGGCCCCGCCGCCGACGTCGGGCGGCTCTACCTTTTGATGCGTCTACCGTCGAATGCAGCCCGTAAACCAGCCTCCTGCGCAACTGCGCGAGCGGCCTCCGGCCATTTCTCCGCAATTAGTGCGTCTTCGTCGCCCGGCTCGTCTCCTTGACGACGCGCTCGCGGCGGTCGTGCCGGTGCCTCAAGAAACTACAGTCTTATCCATGGTGATAATCGGTCCAGAAAGACCAGCGTATGTTACTTGGGATTCTCCGCGGAAGTGCAGTCGCCCATACAAGCTTGTAGACTCGGTTGCCGCTGCAGAAAAGAGCGCGGCCGGCTGCTGATCACGAAATGATCTTGCACAGGAGTCGGTTGTCGCGGCATGACCCCACCCCCAGGATTTCCTCGCGATACACCGCTTCCAGCCGCTCGGCGAAGCGTCCTGCCGTGTAACGCGCGGCGACGAGCCGCAGGCCCGCGGCAATGAGCCGTTCGCGCTCGTCGGTCTCCTCGAGCAACCGACCGATCGCCGCGGCAAGCCCGGGAACGTCGCGGGGCGACACGAGTACGCCCGCGTCGCCATCGGCGAGTACCTCACGCACTGCATGAATGTCATAGGCCACGCAGGGTGCGCCGCAGGCCATCGCCTCGGCCAGCACGAGCCCAAACCCCTCGCGGGTGCTCGGAAGCACGAGCACGCCGGCCGATTTCATCCGGCCGACGACGGCGGCATGATCAGGGAGGCTGCCGCAGAACTCAACGATCGCAGCCGGAGACTCGGGCGTCGTGCCGCGCGGCGCTGGGGAGCTCGAGTCCGCGGCGTCCGGCGGCGCCAGGCCGAGCGCTTCGGCGCGGGCTCGCATGTCGGCCAGGAGCGGCCCATCGCCCACGACGGCCGCCCGGAGCGGCGGCAGGCCGCGGGCCCGCCTGGCTGCCCCCGCCGCCGTCACGGCGTCGAGAAAATCATCCACGTGCTTGTGGGGGATCACGCGGCCGACGAAGAGCACATCCACCCGCCGAGCCGCCGCCGGGGCCGCCCCGATCGCGGCCGTGTCGATGCCGTTTGGTACGACGCGCACGCGGCGTGGTCGCACGCCGAAACGGTCCACGAGCACGCGGCCCACCGCCTCGCTGACCGTCACGATCCGCCGGTAGGGCAGCCGGTACAGCAGCGTTTCCATCGGCCCCACGAGAAAGCGATCGCGGGCCGAGAGCCACTGATCGGCGGCGGACCACACTCTCGACGTGTCGTGAATCGTCGCCACCATCCGCTGCCGCGAAAGGAGGCACGCCAGCCACACCGCCGGCAGCGGGGCGTAGGTCTGGCAGTCGATCACGCAATAGCGATGCGTGAGCACGTGCCAGAAGGCAGTGACCATGAAGCGGAGCATCGCCAAAAGCGGCCGGCTCGGCGGGTTTTCGATCCGCGGGCCGCGGTGCAGGTGCCGCACGCCGGCGATGACCTCTTCGTCGGGGCTCTGCCGCTGCCGCATCGAGAGCCAGGTGATCTCGTGCCCCCGCCGAGCCAGCTCCCGCGCGAGCAGCCCATACCGCACCTCCCCGCCGCCGATTGCATAGGGCACCGACATCTCGCTCACGATCAGGATCTTCATGCGGTCAGCCTACCCGAGCCACTTTCGCACCGCGTGACGAAACGCCGCCGGCCCAAAGCGCTTGGCTGCGGCGTGCATCGCCGCGGCATCCCACGGCCGCTGCAGGCACGTCTCCACCGCCGTCGCCACCGCATCGGCGGTCGGTTCCGTGAAGAACAGGCCTCCCACCCCCGGCTCCACCGTCTCCGTCGCTCCTCCCCGGCCGAGCGCGACCACCGGGCAGCCGCGGGCCATCGCCTCCACCGGCACGATTCCAAAGTCCTCTTCGCCGCAGAAGAGGAGGGCCGCATGGCTGCGATAGAGCCGGTCCAAGTCGGCGTCGGCCACATATCCGAGAAACCGCGCCGCTCTCTCGCCGCCTGCGCCTGCTGACGCACCTGCCGCAGCCTCGAGCCGCGGCCGCTGCGGCCCGTCGCCCACTACCGTCAGCGGCATACGCAGCCGCCGCGCCGCCTCGACCGCCAGAAGGTCGTTCTTGTAGGGTTCCATGCCCGATACGACGAGCAGGCCCGCCCGCGGCCCGGCCGCCACCGGCTCGCTCGGCACCGCGACAGGCGGGGGGATCACCGCGAACAGATCCTGCGGCAGGCCATACGCCGCAGCGGCCCGGCGGGCCGTGGTCTCGGAGTTGACGGCCCAGCGGGCCACGCGGCTAGCCGCCTCGCGATCGACCCGGCGCAGCCGCTCGATCGTCAGACGGCCCAACGGCCGCAGCGGCCGCGGCAGCCGGCCGAGCGTGATCTCGGCATCGTGCCAGATGTGCCGCATCGGACTATGGAGATAGACCGCGACGGGGGCCGGGGTCTCGAGGGCGAGGCACTTCGCCAGGCCCGCGTCCGACACCACCAGCCGCCCCGCCCGGGAAAGCTCCCCGCGAAACGAGCGCCGCATGGCCCAGGGCAAAAGCGGCAGGAGCAACGGCATCAGCGGCGGCACCACGGCTGCGGCCCGATAGAGCCCTTGGAGCCGGCTTGGCCTCACCCGCGGCGCAAGCTCGGCCATCGCGGTCGGCCAGCCCGCCACGTCCGCCGTCGCAAACGCCGTGAGGATCGCCGCGTCGGGCAGGAGCGTGGCCAGCTCCACGAGCACCCGCTCGCCCCCCCGTGGCTGGAAGAACCAATGATGAGCCAGCAGCGTGGATGCCATGGAGAGACGCCCGAAACGGGCGCGGCGGGGTGTCTTCACTCCTCGCCCAGCAAGGCCTCGGCCTCGGCCGCGCGGCCGGTGAGGGTGAGCAGCTTCGCCAGATTGAGCCGGGCCGAGCGGAACCGCGGATCCAGTTCGATCGCCATGCGAAACAGGGCCTCGGCCTCCCCCGGGGAGTCCTCGACGAGCACGATGCCGAGATTGCTGAGATTTTCGGCGGACCGCTCCAGCCGCACGGCATACCGGGCATGGTAGATCGCCGCCGCGCGGTCCGACCCATGGAGCATGATCGCCAGTCCGCGATGGGCGGAGACCAGCAAGGGATCGATGTCCAGGGCCTGGCGGTTGAGCTCAATCGCTCTGGCCGTGTCGCCGAGTTCCAGTTCGAGGTGCCAGGCCAGTGTGGCCAGGGCCCGGGGGTTGGCCGGGCTCTTGGCGACGATGTCCCGCCACAGCGACAGGCCGCTGCGGTAGACCTCGTTGCGGAGGTAGGTCGTCGCCCCGAGCGCGATGGCGATGATCGCCGCCGCCCCCAGTCCGACGGCGGGCGGCAGGGTGAGAGCCAAGAGCCGCTGTGGCAGCCGGCGCAGGGCTTCCCTGCCCGCCAGCACGGCCAGCACCGTCAGCGGCGCCAGCGGCAGATACATCCGGTGTTCGAAGGCGAGGTCGATGATCGGGAGGATGCTCGATGTCGGCGCGAGGATCAAGAAGAACGATCCGAGCAGAAATCCGACCACCGGAAGCCACACGATCGACCAGGCCACGAGCGCCAGCAGCGCGAAGATCACCAGCGTCGGCGGAACGATCCGCCAGAGCGTATCCGCAGGCTGCCAGTACCAATCGAGGCAGAGGCCGCTGGGCCAGACGGCGAGCCGCAGGTAGCGGCAGATCACCTCCGGCTGGGAGCCGGCGTAGGTGAGGGGCGACATCCGCTCCGTGTCGAATATCCCACCGGTGGCGTAGTGCTCGCGAAAGGCGTAGAGGTAGGCCGCAGCGCCGGCAAACAACACCAGTGCCGGGGCGTAGAACCACCATCGCCGGGCCAGCAGCTCGCGCCACGACGACGCGACGAACACACGGTCGTACCAGAGCAGCACGACCGGGGCCACCGCCCCCACCTCCTTGGTGCCGACTGACAGCAGGATCGCCGCCCAGGCCGCAACGAACCAGCCCCGGCGCCCGCGGGTCGCCGCCGCGTCGTCCCGCACGGCCCAGGCGAACGCCGCCACGGCCGCCAGAAACCACATCCCCATCAGCGACTCAAACCGCTGGTAGACGTAGGTCACCGCCTGCGTCTGGAGGGGGTGGAGCTCGAAGAACAGCGCGGCCACGAGGGCGATCCACACGGCGTCACGACGGACGTCGGCAGGCCGCCGCGGCCCGAGGCAGGTGACGAGCACCGCGGCAAACAGCAGGAGCGCCGCGATGATGTGAATCGCGATGTTGACGGCATGGAAGCCGGGTAGCCACGGACCGTGAAGGGTGTTTTGCAGATCGAACGTGAAAAAGCCGATCGTTCGCGGATACACCCCAAACCAGGTGCTCGGATCGGCAGACAGCGTGGTCGCCGCAAACCGTCTCTGGAGCGTCAGGCCGTCGAACACGAAGGGGGCGTGCAGCGTGTTGGAATACGCCGCGATGCCCGCGGCGACGATGATGCCGCAGGCCAGAGCGATCCGTTGTGTGTCACGCGACCGAAACACGGGCTACCTGTCGATAGGTTGCTGTTTCCGAGCGCCGTCGTCCGCCACAATCCGCTGCCGGGCGGCCTGGGCCGGAGCGAACGCGGGGTCGCTCGCGATCGCGCGGTCGAGTTCGCGGAGTGCCGCGGCGGGATCGCCGACCGTTTCCAGGAGCATCGCGTAGTTGTAGCGGTGTTTGGCGTTGCCGGGCTCGATCGCCAGCGCCCACAGGAATGCGGTGCGCGCGTCGTCCGTCCGCCCGAGCCGCGCCAGGGAGATCGCGAGGTTCACCCGCATGTCGGCGTCGTCGGGCCAGAGCAGGCTCGCCCGCTCGAGCAACGGCAGGGCCTCGGCCGGCCGGCCCCCGTCGCTCAGGAGCAGCCCGAGGTTTGTGAGCGAGTCGCGGAGCGAGGGGTCGATCCGAAGGGCCGCGAGGTGGTGTTGCACAGTTTCGCGGGTGCGGCCTTGGGCGGCGAGCGCGGAGGCCAGCATGCTCTCGGCGATCGCATTTCGCGGCACGACGGCCACGGCATGCCGCCAGAGCGACTCGTCGCTCCGCCACGTGAGCACCTGCCGGTGGGCGAGGAACGCGAAAGTCACGACGATCGCCAGCGCGGCGGCGCTCGCGGCGATCGTCACTGGCCGGTGCCGTGATTCCCGTGTCGCGACGAGCCGCCGAAGCGCCTCGCCCACGGTCATGACGAGGCCGAACTCGAGTCCGATGCCGGGCAGGTAGTAATACCGGTCGGCCGTGGCCTGGCTGCCCACCTGCACGAGGCCGATCACGGGCACGAGCATCACGAGAAACCAGGCCCAGCCGGAGATCGAGCAGGACGAGCACCAGCGGCAGCGTCACGGCCATCGGCTTGGCGAGGCACGCCAGGATTCCGCTGCCGACGGCGGCGGCATACCAGAGGCCGCGCGACCGGGAGCCAGCGGCCGCGGCGAACCGCAGGTGGGCGAGGACCGCAATCAGAAAAAACAGTCCACAGAGCAGGTCCTTGCGCTCGGAGATCCAGGCCACGCTCTCGACCCGCTGCGGATGCACGGCGAAGAGGGCCGCGATCAAGAGGCTCTCGGGCCACCGGGCCGTGAGCCACCATGCGAGCCAGAGCACGAGCATGACGTTGACCGCGTGCAGCACGACGTTCGTGAGATGATGCCCGCCCGCCCACTCGCCGAAGACGCTCACGTCGAGCATGTGTGAGACGAGCGTGAGCGGGTGCCAGTTGGAGCAGGCGAACGACGTGAAGGCCTGCCCGATGCCGCGGGGCGTGAGCCCGCCGCGGACGAGCGGGTTGGCCGTGACGTAGACATCGTCATCCCACTGCAAAAACCCGTAGCCCGACACCGGCAAGTAGATGGCCACGACGAGGAGCGGCAGCACGACGGCGGCGGAGCAGCGCATGGGGTCACGTGCCTCGCTTCACCGCGGCGCCGGCCGCTGCCCACCCAAGAGCAACGGCACCCACCCAGTTAGCGCCTCGGAGAGGGCCGTGCGGTCGTCGGTCCAGGCCCGCGCCGGGTCGCCGCGAAGCGACTGCCACGCGTAGAGCTCGCTCGTGGGGTTGGCGGCGATCGTGGCCATCCGCCGCCCGTCGCGGCCCAAGACGGCCCAGGTCGAAGCCGTGCGGGCATAGTCTTTCGGCACCCGGGTATCCCGGGCCACGAGGGCCAGCCACTTGGCGTCGGCGGTGAGCGCCGCGACCGCCGGGACGAAATCGAGATAGCGATTGGAAATGTGCAGCGCCACGCAGCCGCCGGGCCGCAGTTTGCGGTCGTAGAGGGCCAGCGCCTCGCGGGTGAGCAGGTGCGTGGGCACCGAGTCGCCCGTGAAGGCGTCGATCACGAGCAGGTCGAACGACGCATCCGGCTCGCGGGCGAGCGCCAGCCGGGCGTCATCAACCACGATCCGCGTCGTGGCCCGGCTGTCGGCCAGAAACGTGAACCAGCGGGTGTCCTCCGCGATCCGCACGACGGCCGGGTCGATCTCGAAAAACGTGAACTCCTCGCCGGGCTTGCCGTAGGCGGCGATCGTGCCGATGCCGAGGCCGGCGATGCCGACGCGGTCAAAGGACCCGGTCCCGCGACACGCGTCGAAGATGCTCCCCAGCGGTCCCGCCTCGTGATAGTAGGTCAGCGGCGTGAGCCGCCGCGCCGGGTCGTCGGAGACGAGTTGCACGCCGTGAATCACGTCGCCGTGCTGCAGCATTCGCGACGGGCCGTTGGCGTCGTCGGCGACGGTGAGCACCCCGAAGAACGTGCGGGTGCGGTGGACCAGGCCGTTCTGCGAATCCGCCCACAACGCCACCGCGGCAAGGATCCCGGCGAGCACGAGGCCGGGCGCGAACGAGGGCACGCTGCGTCCGCCGGGAATTTTCAGCGGCGGCAGCAGCCAGGCCGCGGCAACAAGCGCCACCGGAAACTCATGGCGGGCGCTGAACACCAAAGGCGCGACGACCGCGTTGAAGAGGCCGCCGCAGGCGCCGCCGATCGCCAGCGCGAGATAGAACGCGGTCAGGTCGCGCGGGCCGGGCCGGTCGTCGAAGAGCATGCCGTGGATCGCGAGGCAGCCCCCGAAAAAGGCCAGCATGTGCAGCGGCATCACGACCCAGCCCGGCGTGGTCACGTCGGCGGCCACGAGGCCGATCGGCACGAGCACGCTCCCAGCGAGCAGCCAGGTGTCGAAGCGGGCCCAGTGGCGGCCCCCGGGGGCGAACACGATCGCCAGGCTCGCCAGATACGCCGCCAACGGCAGGATCCAGAGCAGCGGGATCGGGGCCACCTCGACGGTCGCGTGGGCGGTCACGCCAGAGAGCCATGACGCGGGAATCGCCGCCCAGAGCATCCACCGAGCGCGGCGGCGCCACGGCACGGGCTCCGACCGCCGGACGTCGGCAGCCTCGGCTGAAGCCTGGCTTCCGACCGGCTGAGTTTTTTTCTGACGGCGGGCCCGCGCGGCATACCAGCCGCAGGCCAGCGCCAGGCTGCCGCTCACGCAGATGAGCCGCAGAAGCAGTTCCTTCTGCTGGCCGACGCCCGCAAGCGGCTCGATGAGAAACGGGTAGGCGAGCAAAACCGCCGCGCTGCCGGCGTTGCCCGCGACCGAGAGCCGGTAGGCCGCCAGGCCGTCTGGTTCAGGTTCATTGTGCGCGGGCTCGCCGCCGGCCTTGCCGCCCCAGTGACACCGCCAGTGCGCGAGCAGCGGACCCAGGCTCGCGACCGCGAAGAAGGGCAGGCCGATGAGGGTCGTGAGTTCGGCCGCGACGGCCAGCCCCGGAAACCTGGCCGTCGCCACGTCGGCCAAGCGACCGGCCCAGGGGCCACCCCCGCCCGCCACAAGCGCGATGATCGCGGCCCCGAACACGGCCGCCTGCACCATGATCTGCGGGCCCGGCCGGGCCCGCACCGCGAGGAAGTCGGAAAACGCATACGCCGCGACGAGCGTCACCTGGAAGAAGGCCAGGCACACGATCCACATCGCCGGCGAGCCGCCGAAGTGCGGCAACAGCATCTTGCCCGCGAGCAGTTCCGCGAGAAACACCGCGGCCGATCCGCATCCGGCGGCGGCGAGGGCGAGGATGCCGAAGCCGGCGTCGGCAGATGCGCCGGAAACAGCGGGCGCAGCCGCAGTGACGGGCGGCGGCGGGCTGCCGTGTGGGACCGACGCGGCCGCGTCACGGCGCCGGCGACGCGGCTGGGGGCGGGTTGGCATCGGGGGCCGCCGGGGGTTCGAGGGCTTGTTCGAGGGCAGGTTCGAGGGCCTGCTCGATCGCGTCGGCCCGCGCGGCGTCGCCCGCCGCTCGGCAGGCCGCAGCCAGCTGGAGCTTGATCCGCGTCGTCTTGGGGTTGGCCTCTCCGAAAGCAGCCACACGGATGGCCACACCACGTTCCAGCAGGGGCACCAGCCGCCGCCGGGCCGCCTCCTCATCGGCATCGGTGACAGGATCCAGTTCGGCGAGCTGCTCGATCGCATGGGCCGTGCGGGGGTGCCCGGCCCCGCCCGACCGCAGTCGGATCGCCACGGCCTTTTCGAAGAGGTCGCGGGCCGAAGCCGTCTCGCCCCGCGCGCCGCGGATCGCGGCGAGCGCCTGGAGCGAGGAGGCCGTCGTCGGGTTATTCAGGCCGAACACCTCCTGCCGGATCGCCAGCCCGGCGAGTGCGGCGAGTTCCGCCTCGTCGAGCCGGTCGAGCTTCCGAAGCACCGTGGCGAGACCCGTGAGCGACGAGGCGGCGAGGGGATGCATTGGTCCCGCTGCCCGTTCGCGAATCACGAGCGCCCGGCGGTGCAGCGTCTCGGCGGCCCCGAGATCGCCCCGCTCCTGGGCGTTGGCCGCGAGGTTGCCAAGCGATTCGGCAGTATCGAGATGGCCGGGCCCCACCTCCGTCTCCCGCGTCGCCAGCGCCCGGCGGTGCAACGACTCCGCCACGGTGTGATCTCCCCGCGCATCGAGCGCGCAGGCAAGATTGTTGACCGCCCGTGCCGTCTGCGGGTCGTCGGGGCCGACGGCCCTCTCGTAGATCGCGATCACGCGTTCGTATCCGGCGATGGCCCGCTGGAGATCGCCCTGCTGCTCCCAGGCCATCGCAAGGTTGTTGACGAGGGCCGCCACCTCCGGGCTCTCGGGTCCAGCGACCCTTGTGGTGATCTCGATCGCGCGGGCATACATCGCCTCGACGCCGTCCAACTGGGAGTCGGCAACGAGTATCTGCGCGAGCGCTCCGAGCGCCTCTGCAGTGGCCGGATGCGACGGTCCGAAGGCCTCTTCTGCAAGCTCGACCGACGCCCGCGCCGACCGCAACGCCTCGGCGTGGCGGCCGCGGCGACGCAGTGCCTGCACATCGTCCGCGAGCTGGGCCCACAGAGTCTGCTGGCGGGCCTGCTCGGCTGCCCGCGATAGACCGACGGGCTGGCCCGACCGCCACCAGACGATACCTGCGCTCACGATGATCGCCGCCACGATCACCGCGATGCCGATCGGGGTCGAGATCGGATCAGCGGAGCGATCGCGATCACTCCGCTGACGAAACGGATCGAAAAACCACGGCTCGGCCATCGTGAAAGACCCCCGGGGTACGCAGTTCGTGGTGCGACACGATCACACAAAAACTCTGCGGCGTTGTAGCAGAGGTCGTACCGGGCCGAAAGCTTCGAGAAATCCCGAAAACGACGGATGCCGTGCAGGAAAAAAATTCGCGGGATTCTCACGCAAGCCTCATTCTCGGCTCATCGAGCGAACTTACAACCACGCTCGTCACGGAGGCGAACGTCGCTTCCAAGCGAACGGTGATTCGATCGAGGAGACTTCGATGTCCTATACGATGACGGTGCGAAATCGGCGGGCGTTTACGCTCGTCGAACTGCTCGTGGTGGTCGGTATTATCGGTGTATTGGCAGCGTTGTTGCTGCCGGCAGTGGCTGGAGCCAGGGCAGCTGCCCAACTTGCTGCCAGCGGAAGCAACCTGCAGAGTTTTGGCAAGGCGTTCTCGACCTATGCGTCCGATAACAACGGTCTCTACACGTCGGGTGCGTTTGACCATTACCGCGATGGCGACGTCCGACAAGTCGGTTGGGTGGCCGACGTTGTGAACTTGAAGGTGGCGAACCCGGGCGCAGCCCTGGATCTCGGCAGCCGCAACAAGTACAACGAGAAAGTTGGCGATTACGTCGGTGCGACGAAGAATACCAAGGCGGTTGCAACCGGGAATTCTCCGTACTGGGATGCTCGGGCACTTGGTGGCTCGGTAGTGACTGGGTTGGCGGGGTTGAAGGGGGGCAACGGCCTGGGTACCGCGGCTCTCACTGCGCTCGAGGCCCGGGAAATGATCCCCGTCTACAACTCCAACTACGCGACGACCTGGCACTTCAGTCGCGGCGATCCGTCGGCGACGAACGGGTACACGCCCGGCGCGAAGACTCCTGCCGCGGGTGACGGCGGTCTGACCGATGCCCACATCGCCCAGGGTCGTGCTCCGGCTGCCCGGATCGCGATGATGGGTCCGGCTCGGGCCGGCGACGGGTCCGATGCGTCGGTGATCGCGGGTGGCACCGAGAACGGCGTGACCAGCGGCGTGGGTGCGGCCGTGTTCAACACGTTCGCCGGCAAGACGCTCGTCAAGGCCGGTGATCTGCTGGTCGAGAGCTTCAACGACGGCATGGAAGTGTCGGCGGCTGATGCTTTCGGCAGTGCCAGCGCCGATGAAAAGGTCCATGGGTTCAACGACATCGAGCCTCTCCACCAGCCGAAGAACAGCGACGGGACGGGCGGCACCGCTCCGATCCTGTTCGCCGACGGCCACGTGGCGAAGATCCTCGATACCGTCACCGCGGGGAGCACGGCCCTCAAGAAGGGCGACTCGTTCCTCGGGTGCGGTGTGAGTCGTAACTCCTCCACTGGTGCGATTACCGGCTACGTGATTGACAACCCGTCTTACAACGAGTTGGCCGATCAGGTCTGGCTGAAGCGGCTGCGGGTTCTGCAGACGTCGGCCGGTGCCCTGAACGAGCAGTGATCGCGCGAGTGGCACGAGCGTGACCAAAGAGCCACGGCCGCCTTCGGGCGGCCGTGGTTTTTGGGGAAAAGGGGACGCGACTCATTTCCACCAAGCACCTTGGGCGTTGAAACCCATCGGCCATGAAATGAGTCGCGCCCCCTTTTCCGCTCACGGAATCTGAAAAATCCGGAGGTATGGTTTCTCGCATGGCCACTGCGACCCTTCCGCTCCCCGAAGACGCCTCCGACATCGACGCCGAGTCGGCGACGGCCGCGGCCGCCGAGGCCGCAGCCGGCCGGGCGCTGCGATTCCAGATTGCTGCCACGCTCGTAGGAGCGACGCTGCTTGTCTGCTCGCTTGTGGCCCAGGTGCTCTGGAAGACGGAGTTTCACGCGGCCGTGCCCGCGGCTCTTGCGGTGCTTCTCCTCGGGGCGCCCTTGGTCTGGGCCGCCGTCGCCGATCTCGTCAAGGGCGAGGCTGGGATGAACGCGCTTGTCGCGCTCGCCGTGGTCGGGGCCGCCGTCACCGGCCGCTACCAGGAGAGCGCGGCGATCGCGCTTTTCATGATCGTCTCGGGGCTGATCGAGAAGCGGACGGCGATCGGGGCCCAGGCGAGCATCGAGTCGCTGATCAAACTCTCCCCCACGAAGGCCCATCGACTGCTCGGCGCTGCCCCCGATGCGACCGATGTCGGCGAAGAACTCGTCGACGCCAAGGACCTCCGGCCAGGCGACGTCGTCCGCGTGCGGCCCGGCGACAACATTCCCGCGGACGGCAAAATCCTGCGGGGCTCGAGCACGGTCAACCAGGCGAGCATCACCGGCGAATCGCTGCCGGTGGACAAGGGCGCTGGCGACGAGGCCTTCGGCGGCACGATCAACCTCACCGGCGTGCTCGACATCGAGGTCTTGAAGGCTGGCGCCGACACGCTCCTCGGCCGCGTCAAGGACTTGATCCTGCAGGCCGAACGCACCCGCACGCCGATCATGCGTCTCGTGGACCAATACGCCGTGTGGTACACGCCGACGGTGCTCATGCTCGTGGGCGTGGTGCTCTTTTTCGCCCTGCGGAGCGATCCCGACACCGCCTTCAGCCGGGCGATCGCGATGCTCGTGGTCGCCTGCCCGAGCGCCCTGATCCTGGCCACACCCACGGCGATGGTCGCCGGGCTCTCGGCGGCCGCCCGGCTCGGCGTGCTCGTCAAGAGCGTGGTCACGCTCGAGGCCGCCCGAAACCTCACGGCGATCGTGTTCGACAAGACCGGCACGCTCACGACGGGCATTCTCTCGGTGAGCCGGCTGGCCCCGGTCGAGGGAACAGACCCGGCGGAACTGCTGCGGCTCGCCGCGATCGCCGAGCAGGACAGCCGCCATCCGGTCGCGCGGGCGGTCACCGAGATGGCCCGCCGGGCGAATCTCCCGCTCGAACGGCCCGACGCTTTCGAGGAGATCGCCGGCCGGGGCGTCGTCGCCACGCTCGGCGATTCGCGGATCCTCGTGGGGCGGGCCTCATGGCTCGCCGATCCGGAAGGCGGCCTCGACGCCGCCGAGGCCGAACGGATCGCGACGATCCAGGGGAGCGATGAAGCCGACGGCCTCAGCGTGCTCTACGTCGTCCGCGACGGCCGGCTCACAGGCTGGATCGGCCTCGAGGACAACGCCCGTCCCGAGGCCGCCGAAGCGGTGGACCGGCTCAAGCAGCTCGGCCTGCAGCGGCTCGTGATCCTCACGGGAGACCGCACGAGCGTGGCCCGCCGAGTGGCTGAGCAGATGCACTTCAGTGAGTTCAAGGCCGAGGTGCTGCCGCATGAAAAACTCGAGATGGTGGACGAGCTCAAGGCGAAGGGGCACCGCGTGGCCGTGATCGGCGACGGCGTCAACGACGCCCCGGCCCTCGCGGCGGGCGATATCTCGATCGCGATGGGCGCGGCCGGCAGCGACGTGGCGATCCACTCGGCGAGCATCGCGCTTTTGAACAGCAACCTGAGCCGGATCCCGTTTTTGATCGAGCTCTCCCGGCGCACGATCGCCGTGATCCGGCAGAACATGGCGATCGGGGTGCTCTTCATCGTGGTCTTCCTCGCGCTCGCCGGGGCGGGCTATGTCTCGCCGGTGACGGCGGCCCTCGTGCACGTGGCGAGCGGCCTGGTCGTGATCTTCAACTCCGCGCGCCTGGTGCGGTGCGGTGAATCGCTCGAGCAGGAGGAGGCCGAACGGGCCGAGGCCGCGCGGGTCAGCCGACGTCGCGGCGCTGGAAAAGCAGCACCGCCAAACTGACCAGCGCCCCGATCATGCAGGCCGCGTAGATGCTCGCCGTGGCGAAATAGTTCAGAGTGATCTCATGCCCCTGCGTGAGGGCGTCGGCCGGCCAAAAAAACTGCAGGTTCGGCACCGCGGCGTACACCGGCCAGAGCACCGCCCGCAGCCAGCCGGGCCGGTCGTCGCCGCCCACCACCGTGCCCAGGAAATACTCGCTCACGAGGCCCACGAGAAACGCCCCGACGCAGGTCATGAGCGTCATCACCTGCCCCAAGCGCGTCGAGGCGGCGATCGCCACGGCCGCCAGGACGAGGATCGCCTGGAGCACGAGGCCCAGCGCGATCATGAGCTGTGGATTGAAGTCCGCCGCCGGGCTCTGAAACGCCCAGTCGCGGTCGATGCACCAGACCGCGCCGAGGGCGAGAGACAGCCCGATGCCGAGACAGCCGGCGAACATGCTGGGAAACGGCCGGCGATAAAGATAGTTGGCGGCCGCCGCCACGAGCGTGGCCCCGCCGCCGAAGAGCAGCGAGAAGACGAGCACGGGCAAATCGAACGTTTCGTCCATCCGCACACTCAGTTGCACGCGGTGCCGAACCGCGAGCAGGAACACCACCGCCAGCACCCAGTAGGCCAGCATGATCGCCCCGGCCACGCCGAGGTACTTTCCCGCCACGACCGCCGCCCGCGGCACCGGCTTGCTCACCACCGTGAGCACGGTCTTGTTCTCGATCTCCCGGGTCAGCACGCCCGTGGCGGTGAACGCCGCGAGAAGCAGCCCGGCCAGGAAGAGCGTGCTGAGCCCGAGGTCGATGAGCAGCTTGTTGTCGTCCTCGAGCGTGAAGGCCGCCAAATTGACGTTGAGCACCATCGCCAGGATGCCCGCGATGAGGAGCACGGCGAATACGGGTTGGCGGATCGACTCGAGAAACGCATTGCGGGCGACAACGAGAGCGGTCATGCGAGAACTGTACCCGCCATCCGGCTCACTTATGGATTTCTCACACGATTCGAGGCTGGCGCTCACACGATCGGAATAGCCTCCGGCGATAGTCTCGGTTGGTATCGGAGTTCCCTGCCCCTGCCCTATGACCGCCGATCAGATCACCTACCGTCGCGGACGGATTGCGGCTCTCGGCGGGCTCGCGATCCAGATCGCCCTCGTCGTGGCGATGGCCCTGGCCGCGCTCTGGACCCGCAGCCCGGCGCTCCAGGCCGCGGGCTGGCATCTGCTCGGCGGGCTGCCGATCTGGATCATCCTCGCGCTGGTCTACCACCAGTTCGAGGTCGAGCGACGCGAGACGCTCGCGTCGGAAAAACTCGCCACGCAAGACGCCGCCTCGTCGGTGCTCTTCGGCGACCTCTCCGACGAACTGCAGCGGGCGAGGCAGCGGCTGGCGAACCTGATCGGCTACGGCCTGCCGGCCGTGAGCTTCGTCGTGGCCGCCTATCTGATCGTGGCGGGCCTCGCGATGCTCTGGCGGGTGCGCACGTTCGCCGCCTCCGACGAGCCGGGCATCGTCACGACCCTGGCGCCGGGCGTGAGCCCCGTGGGGTTGCTCTTCGTGGCCGCGGCGATGGCGTTCGTCGCCTTCATCTCGGCGCGGTGGGTCAGCGGCTACACGCGGGTGCGGGCATGGCAGCTGCTCCGCGGCGGGGCGAGCTACCTCATGAGTTCGTTCGTGCTCGCCGCACTCGTGCTCGGCGGCGCGATCGCCGCGGCGATCCTCGACGACACGTCGTTTTTCCGCGTCATCGCGGTGGCGGTGCCGGCGGTGATGGTGCTCGTCGGCATCGAGATCCTGCTGACGGGCCTGCTCGCCGCCTATCGGCCCAAGCGGCCCGGCGAGATCCCGCGGCCGGCGTTCGACAGCCGCGTGCTCGGCCTGCTCACGGCGCCCGAGTCGCTCGGGCAGGTGGTGGGCGAGCTCATCAACTACCAGTTCGGCGTGGAGGTGTCACGGAGCTGGCTCTACCGGCTCCTCGGCCGGGCCGTCACGCCGCTGACGCTCCTCGCCGGCCTCGTGCTCGCCGCCCTGTCGACGCTCGTGATCGTGGGGCCCGACGAGGAGGGCGTGGTGACGCGGTTCGGGGCGATCCGCGGCGGTGCCTTGCCGCCGGGGCTGCACGTCAAGCTCCCCTGGCCGATCGAGACGGCCGACACCTATCCCGTGGGGAAGGTGCTCGAAATCACCGTGTCGAGCGACCCCATCCGCCGCGGCCGCGACGACGAGGCGATCCTCTGGACCACCGCCGACGACAACCTCGCCAAACTCGGCATGGAGTATTTTCCCACGGCCCTCGACACGCGGTCGGCCGGAGGCGGGCTCGCGCTCGTGGCGGCCGACGTGGTCGTGCAGTATCGCGTGCGGGACCTGCTCGGCTTTCTCGCCGGGTCGCTTGCCCCCCGCGAGGCTCTCGAGGCGATCACGCAGCAGGAAGCCAGTCGCTACTGCGCCAGCCACGACCTCGATCATCTGCTCACCGCGGGCCGCACCGAGGGGGGCCGCGTGCTCGAGGAGGCGATCCAGGCGCGGGCCGACGGCCTCGGCCTGGGTCTCGACGTGGTCGGCGTGTCGATCACGGCGCTCAAGCCGCCGGGCGGACCGGTGGCCCGCGCGTTTCATCAGCAGATCGGCGCCCAGCAGGAGCGGGAATCGCTGCTCCAGAAGGGTCGCCGCGACGCGGTCGTCACGCTGGCGAAGGTGGCCGGCTCGGTCGACCATGCCGGGCGGATCAACGCCGCCATCCTGGAGCTCGACGGCCTGCGGTCGGCCAGCCCCGCTCCCGCGGACGACGAGGCCCGCCGGCAGGTAATCGCCAAGGAGCTCGACATTGAAACGCTCCTCGGCGAGGCCCGCGGCGAGGCGGCGGAGCTCGTCCATGCGGCGCGAGGCTACCGCTGGACGCGGTCGGTCGGCGAACGCAGCGCCCAGGAACGCTTCGCGGGCGAACTGCTCGCCTACGAGCAGGCCCCGGCCTACTACCGCACCCGCCGGTTTCTCGACGTGCTCGCCGAGGGCCTCGGCCGCCGCCGCAAGTTCGTCGTCGCCGGCGACCACGGCGACCTGCCCGTCCTCCGCATGGACTTCAACGACTCCGCCTCCGCGATCGACACGCTGCTGGGCCAATGAGCCGGCCGGAACGCCTCACGCGACACGATATTCCCCATCCCGCGAACTCCCATGAAAAACTCGTTCACGATCCTCGTCGGTGTGGTGATCGGCGCTGTGCTCTTGGCGCACATGTTCTGCTACCAGGTCCGCTACGACCAGGTGGCGGTGCGGACGACGTTCGACAAGGCCGACGAGACGAGCGTGCAGTCCACGCCGGGCCTCAAATGGCGGCTACCCTGGCCGATCAACAAGGTCACGCACTATTCCAAGCGGCTGCAGCTGCTCGAGGACCGCATCGAGGAGCTCCAGACGGCCGACGGCAAGAGCGTGATCGTCCGCACGTATCTCACGTGGCGGATCGAGAACCCGCTCGACTTCTACGTCACGCTCAAGGATCCGGCCGAGGCGTCGCGGCAGCTCGCCAGCCGCCTGCGGGAGATCCGTGGCGTGATCAGCCGCTACCGGCTCGACGAGCTCGTGAACCTCGATCGCGACCGGCTCAAGCTCGCGACGATCGAGGCGGAGGCGAAGGAGGCCCTCGACGCGTCGCTCGCCCAGTCGGGTTACGGCCTCAAGGTCGAAAGCGTGGGACTCTACAAGATCGTGCTGCCCGAGGCGACGACCGAAAAGATCTTCGACACGATGATCAAGACCCGCGAGCGGCTCGCGGAAAACGCCCTGCAGGAGGGGCAGGCCCAGGCCTCGGCGATCCGCAGCGAGGCCCAGAGCGCCCGCGACCGAATCCTGGCCTTCGCCGAGCGGCGGGCCCAGACGATCCGCTCGCAGGGCGACCGGGAGGCGGCCGCCGAATACGGCCAGTTCGCCCGCAATGAGGAGTTCGCGATCTTCCTCCGCAAGATCGAGGCGCTCGGGAAGATGCTCGACCACAACACCACGTTCGTGCTCTCGGCCGACACCCTTGGCATCCTCGACTGGTTCAATCGTGATCCGGGCCAAAATCTGCCGCCCGGCACGGCGGCCGCCGTCGGCGGCACGGTAGCCCGCGACGGCATGGTGAAGGGACAGCCATGACGCCGCTCCCGAGCACGCACGCGCCTTCCGGAGAGCCCGGCGGCGACCCGACGAAGGATCCCGCGCAGCAGTCGCTCGCCGAAGCCCTGCGCGTGAGTTTCGGCATCCTCAAGGTGGTGATGCTCCTGTTGCTCGTGGCGTATGCGCTCAGCGGCACCTTCAGCGTGGGCTCCAACGAGGTCGCCCTGCGCCTGCGGTTCGGCGACTATGTTGGCGGCCCCGGGGAACGCGTGCTCGAACGGGGCACCTACCTCGCCGCCCCCTTCCCGATCGAGCAGGTGATCAAGGTCGACACGAGGCCGATGACGCTCGCGCTCGACCGTGAGTTTTGGTACGAGACCGGTTCGAACGACCGCGGCCGCACCCGAGACCAGATCAGGAATTCCCGTGCCGGCCCCCTCGACCCGCTCCGCGACGGGTCGCTCCTGACCGGCGACATGAACATCGCCCACGCCCGCTGGACCGTCACCTACAAGGTCACCGATCCGGTGGCGTACGTGACGAACGTCGGCGACAAGTCGCTCGCCGCGGATCTCGCGCGGTGCGCGATGCAGCAGGGGATCGTGCAGGCCCTCGCGCAATGGCCGGCGGACGACCTGCTCAAGGGGGTTGTCAACCGCGAGACGGCCACGGCCGTCGCGCAGCGGCAACTCACCGACATGGCGACGGGGCTCACGATCGAGCAATTGGCGCTCGATCAGGTGTCGGCGCCGGTGAGCGTGATGGGGGCCTTCGACGCGGTGACCACCGCCGAGACCGACCGCTCCCAGCGGATCGTCTCCGCCTGGCAGGACCGGGCCCGGATCCTCGGCGAAGCGGCCGGCGAGGGGGCAGATGCGGTGGTCGAGCTGCTCGACCGCTACGAGCGGGCCTCCGAGGCGGGTACCCCGGAGAGCGCCGGGGAGGCCGAACGGGCCATCGACACGGCCTTGGGCGAACTCCGCGTGGGCACGGTGCCGATCGGCGGCGAGGTGGCCCAGGCGATCAACGGCGCGAAGACCTACCGCACGCAGGTGGTGGAGCGGGTGAAGGCCGACGCCGAGACGTTCACACGGCTCCTGCCGCAGTACGAGCAGACGCCGCGGATCATCCTCTCGCGGCTCTGGGAGGATGCCCGCGAGCGAATTCTCACCGGCGACGTGGAGACCTTCTACACCGTGCCGGGCAGGCTGGAACTCGAACTCAACCGCGACCCGGCGATCCAGCAGGAGCGGCAGAAGCAGCAGGTGAAGGCTCTCAAGGATCAGCAGCGAGACTTCAAGGCGGGGAATCGCCGATGAACGCCGCCGAGGGCATCGACATCAAGTGCGTGGGGCTTACGAAGACCTTCCGCGACTTCTGGATGCGGCCGCGGGTGAGGGCCGTTGAAAACGTCGATCTGGAAGTTCGTCGCGGGCAGATCTACGGGCTGCTCGGGCCCAATGGCTCGGGAAAAAGCACCACCATCAAGATGCTCCTCGGCCTGCTCGCGCCGACGAGCGGCCGGATCGCGGTGCTCGGCCGGCGGCCGCGCGACGTGGCCTCCAAACGGCACCTGGGCTACCTTCCCGAGGAGAGCTACCTCTACCGCTTTCTCTCGGCCCGCGAGACGCTCGACTTCTACGGCCGGCTCTTCCGGCTGCCGCGGGCCGTGCGGGCCGAACGCACCGACCGCCTCCTCGAGATGGTGGGCCTCGAGGCGGTGGAGCACCGGCCCGTCGGCGAGTTTTCCAAGGGCATGCAGCGACGGGTCGGGCTCGCGCAGGCACTGATCAACGACCCGCAGCTGCTGATTCTCGACGAGCCCACCAGCGGCATGGACCCGGTCGCTGCCCGGCAGATCAAGGACCTCATCGCCGACCTCGGCCGCCGCGGGAAGACGGTGCTCCTCTGCACGCACCAGCTCTCCGACGTCGAGGATCTCTGCGACCGCGTGGCGATCATGTTCGGTGGCCGCGTGCGGGCAGAGGGCACCTGCGATGACCTGCTCGTGCAGGAGGCCCTCACGACGATCCAGACCGACGCGCTGTCGGAGGGTGTGCTCGCCGAGATCCGCGGCGTGCTTGCCCGGCACGGCATCGATCACTGCGACGTCGAGCGGCCGCGGCGGCGGATGGAATCGCTCTTTCTGGAGATCGTCGAACGGGCCCGTGCGGAAGGGCTCCAGACGAGCGGTGCGCGTTCGGGTGGCCGGGTGGCCGACTTCCTGCGGGGCGACACCGACGCGCACGCCGTCCTCGGGGAGGCCGTCGTACGAGTCGCCCCGGCGCAGGCCGGCGACGCCGCTGATGACCGCGACGGCGAGCCATGCCAGGCGGTGCCTCATGCCGAGGTCGATGCGGGCCTGCTCGACAGCCTCGTGAAGCGGTCCTGAGCGACACGGGGAGTCGCCGCACATGGACGTGACTCAGGTCGTCCGAAACTGGCTCTCCGGCCCGCACCGCTGGAAGATCATCACGGCGGCCGCCGCGGTGGGGGCCGCGGTCGTGATCTGGGCTTTCGTGCGGGCCGGCTGGCTCATGGCCGCGACCGGACTCACGGGCGTGACGGGCATGGCCGTGGCCTGCGTCCTCGGCCTGGCCGCCATCCGGGCCCTGCTCGCGGGCTCGACCGGCATCGCCGGCGTGGCCCGGGCGGTCATCGACGAGGCGGTGCGCATGCGGGCGGCACTCGTGCTGCTCGTGCTACTCGTGCTCCTCATTCCCACGCTGCCGCTCGTGCTCGATCACGACGAGCGGCTCCAGTACCGCGTGCAGTTTCTCCTGGCGTGGGCGCTCGGGGGCACGGGACTCATCCTCTCGCTGCTGACGATCTTCCTCGCCTGCGGCAGCATCTGTGGCGACATCGAGAGCAGCCGGATCCACACCACGCTCGCCAAGCCGCTGCACCGTTGGGAATACCTCGCGGGGAAGTGGCTCGGGATCGTGCTCTTCAACCTGCTCCTGGTCGCGCTGGCCGGGGCGGGTACCGCGACGTTCGTGGGGGTGCTCGCCCGCACGCAGGCCACCGATCAGGCCGACCGCGACGCCGTGGATCGGCAGGTGCTCACCGCCCGGGCCGCAGTCGCGCCGGCCCATGACCGGCCGGAGGAGTACGAGGCGGCGATCGTCGCGGCGATCCGCCAGCTCGAACAGGACGATCCCGACGGGTTCTCCCGCAACCCCGCCGCGGCCCGCGGTCGCGTCCGTTCCGAGTTCGCCTGGGCATGGCACACCATCACGCCCGACATGGTCTCCACGTTCGTCTTCGGCGACCTCGTGGGCGCGAAGGATGCCCCCACGGTGCAGCTGCAGCTCAAGCCCCGGGTCAACAACGTGGACATCGATCTGGCCGATGTGCGGTTCGCGCTCTGGCTCAACGGCCGGCCTTGGCCGATGGTCGAGGGCGTGCACCAGGAGCAGACGCTCCCGAGCCTCTCCGTGAGCGTGCTCGATCTGCCCACCGAGTTCATCGACGATACGGGGACGCTCAAAATCACGTTCGCCAACCGCAACCTCGTGCCCGCCGGCGAGACGCGTCCCACCGAGATCCAACTCCCGCCGGGCGACGGTCTGCGGCTTCTGTACCGCACCGGGGGCTTCGAGGGCAACCTGCTCCGCTGCCTCGCCGTGATGTGGTGCAAGCTCGCGCTCGTGGCGGCGGCGGGCGTGGCGGCCGCGGCGATGCTCGGCTTTCCGACCGCGGTACTGCTCTCGCTCGTGATCTATTTCGGGGCGCTGGGCGGCGGTTTTCTTCGCGACGCGCTGGGCATCTACAACGTCGTGGCCGAGTCGTTCCTGGCGTCGGTGCTCGAACGGCTGCGGGAGTCGCTGGACCTCGCGCTCCAGTTCCGCTTCTACGAGGCGGGCCGGATGCTGCTTGGATTCGTCACCGATGTCACGCTGCGCGTGCTGCCGGCCTTCAGTGACTACGACGCCGTGGGCAGCCTCGCCACCGGCCTCGACGTGCCCGCCCGCGCGGTGCTCACCTGCTTCGCGACGATCGGCCTGGCCTACCCGCTGCTGCTCGGTATCTTGGGTTGGCTCGTCTTCGACCGTCGCGACCTCGTGCGGCCCAACACCTGAGCTACCTCCGAACTCTGTCCGCCGTCACTCCACGACCGCCATGAACGACCGACTCGCCGAGATCGTCGCCGCCGTCACGCTGGTGGCCTGCCTGGTCGGGGCTGGGGTCTCAGCCCGCCAGCTCGCGCGGCAACGCCAGGAACTGCAGCTGGTCGTGTCGATGGAGGGTACGCAGGGGATGCCGCCGCACGTGGCGCTGGCGACGGCGGCCCTCGGCACATTCCGCGGCCTGGCGGTGGACGTACTCTGGGCTCGGGCCGACGCGCTCCAGGATTCCGGCGAGTTTTTCGAGGCGCAGACCCTCGCGCAGTGGATCACGGCGCTCCAGCCGCGGTTCCCAAAAGTGTGGTCATTCCAAGCCTGGAACATGGCCTACAACATCTCCGTCTCCACGCCGAATGCCGCCGAACGCTGGGGATGGATCAACCGTGGTGTCGCGCTCCTGCGAGATCACGGCATGCCGCTCAACCCCGCCGACGCCAATCTGCCGATGGAGCTCGCGTGGATCTTCTTCCACAAGGTCGGCGGCAAGGTTGATCGCGAGCACTCGTATTACAAGGCTCGGCTGGCCCGCGAATTTCGCGAACTGCTCGGCGACACGACCAGCGGCCGAACGACGGCCGAAGCGATCGAGCGGTTTCGCCTCATCGCCGACGCGGCAGAGGACCTTGAACTGCTGCGAAACGACCACGACGTGCGCGACGCCCTCACCCTGCTCGACGAGCACGGGACGAAGCCCGACGAGGCGTTGGTGCGGATGCTCGGCCGGGCCCTCATGTACACCGGATCCGTGGACGCCCAGTTGCGGGTCGGCCGCGTTCTGCCGACGGGCACCAACAAGCCGCTCGTGAACGCCCTGCTCGCGGATCGCCGGCTCGCGGTGGCCGTGTTCGACAAGATCCTGCCCGCCGTCCAGAAGCAGGTGCTGCGCGACCGCTACCGGATGGAGCCGGCCTTCATGCTCGAGCAGATGGAGCGATTCGGTCCCCTCGACTGGGCCCACCCGCATGCCCACGGTATCTATTGGTCGGAACGCGGCATCGTCCTGGCACATGAAGCGCTTCGTCGAGAGAGCATCAACGAACTCACGATCATTCGTACGCGGCTCGGGAATCTCCAGTATCTCATGCGGAGTGGGCGCGTGGAGTTCGACCCGCTCGCCGACCGCATCGACATACTGCCCGACCCTCGGTTCATCGATGGGTACGAGCGGGGCATTCGCGATGCGCTCGAGCTCATCGCCTCGGACGAGGGTGTCTCGGCCGGCGAATTCGGCCGGGCCACGGAAAATGATCTTGTGCGCGGCTACGAGTCGTTCCTCCAGCAGGCGGTCGTCTTCTCGTATCTCTACGGCGACGAGGCGCAGGCCGCCGGCTGCTTCGGCAAGCTGCGGCAGATCGCGGAGGACTCGGGCCGCGGCGACCAGCCGATGTATTCCGAGGGTCTCGAGGGCTTCCTCGCCGTGCGGCTCGGCGAGGTCATGGAGATCGACGTCTCGAACACGCGGCAGTTCCTCGACGCGATGATCCAGCGGGCCATGGCGGACGGACTGGCGAAGGGGCGGCTCGACACGTTCAACCGCTTCGTGAAGCTCGCCTACTCGGTCTACGACCGCCGCTACGGCGCGAGCGCCCCGGGCACCGTGCATGTCTCGAAGGAGGGCGCGCTCCCCCCCTTCCCCGAGCTCGTCAGCGCGTCGTTCGAGAGTGCGATGAAGCAGGAATCGACGCCCGTGCTCGTGCGGGCGAGGATCTGGGCATGGGCGCCGGAGTCGCTGCGAAACCGCTCGTGGGCCCGCATCGGTCCAACGCTCGTGACCCACGCCGAGGCGGTCGGCCTCGATCCCGCACGGGCCTTTCCGGTGCCGCCGGAGGCGGAAGCATCGCCTCCAGCCGAACCGGAACAGCCCGAACCGCAGAAGGCGATGCGTGATCGCGCGGCTGCCGCAACTCCGTCGTAGCGAAGGTCGCTTCGGGCTCGCGTCGCGTGGGCCTGCAGCTCTCACGCCTGGCCACGCGACTCCTGTCGAGTCGTCGGACCCTCGCCCGCCTGCCGAAGGCTCCGTGCCGGTGTACGATCAACCGGTCGCACGCTGGAGAAGCCACGATGCCGTCTCGACGCCCGTCCCGATGTCCCCTCCTGCCGATGCTGCTCGCACTGGCGACGCCTTCATGGTCGTCACCGTCCGTCGCGGCCGCCCCCGCGGCCCCCCCGCCCGCCCCGGTCGACATCATCTTCGACACCGACATCGGCAACGACGTGGATGACGTGCTCGCCCTCGGCCTCATCCACGCGCTCGAGTCGCGGGGCGAGTGCCGGCTGCTCGCCGTCACGATCACGAAGGACGAGCCGCTCGCCGTGGCCTTCACCGACGCGGTGAACACCTTCTACGGCCGGCCCGACATCCCGATC
>Ga0214923_10000548_pt1 | contig 56499 bp, 61 predicted proteins | sample LL1510_MetaG_FD_177993 | JGI IMG/M metagenome (GOLD analysis project Ga0214923, IMG submission 177993) | Freshwater microbial communities from Lake Lanier, Atlanta, Georgia, United States - LL-1510 | ecosystem: Environmental > Aquatic > Freshwater > Lake | place: USA: Georgia | collected...
TTTCAAGAAACTAAACTAGAGAATAATATATTTATAAGAGAGTTCAGTCATGACACTGACTCTGGTGAATTTGTTTGGCACAGAGACCGCGAATCTCGTATAATAGAACCTATTGGTGAAACAGATTGGTTAATACAGTTAGATGATGAACTTCCAAAAAAGATTGAAGGTAAAATATTCATCCCAGTCGGAATTTATCACAGATTAATAAAGGGGACTGGTGATTTACAGATTAAACTGGAAAAGAAGAATGACTGAATCTAAGTTTGATAAACTTATTTAGTTCAATACACTTTTCGAACTCCTCCAACATTTCAAGTTCTTTAACGACCTTTCTTAGATATTTTTCTGTATAGATTTTAAGTTCTTTTGAATATGGTTTATCACCCATGCACCTTTCAAATACCTCAATTGCATTCATTTTAATCGTTTTGTGTGTTATAATTTTCTTTGTATATCTTTATTATCTCTTCATACTCTAAAACTACCCCGGATTTAAATTTTTCATTGTCATAGTTTTGTTTTAGAATATATTCTTTAACATAATCTTCATAATCTAAGGCAATTGATATTTCATTAGGCTCTACTTGCTTTTCTAAGACACCTGGGTCTTCCCCATCAACTAATTCTTTTGTAATATCATCGATGTACTCAACCGAAGCAAAATTACTCTTTTCAAGAATTATCTCTAACTTTCTTCTCAACTTTCTATTTGATATTAACAGATTATTCGAAATTGAAATATCAATGTAGTCTTTTGATGTTTTTAAATCATCTAACTTATCTATATCTTCTTCATTGATGACTCTGAATTTTCTAAATATAGGGGAGTATGTATTTGGTATAAAATCAATTTCATCCGTATTTAGATCCAATACAGTAATTCCCTTTTGGTCACCCATATCATTTCTATCCATTTGATAAAGTGAACCGATAAACTCGAAGTTTGAATTAATTTGCCTAATATGCACATGACCTGAGAAAACACGTTTAAATCTACTAAATTCATCCACATCTATTTTATCAGGATTTCTGTGAGCTACTGAATTCAAGTGCATTCTACACCCGTTTAAGTCAGAGTGACAAAATAAATAATCACCAGTATTTGACTGTATCTCTTTAATCATATCAAGTCTTTTCTCTACCCAAGGCATTAATATTAAATCTTTATCATTTATTGTTATCTTAGTTGTTTTTTCAAAAACACTTATTCTATCATTTAAGTAACTATAAATTCTAACGGAATTTACCTCATTACTTCCTTTATTAAACAAGTCATGATTACCAACCATTATATACATTGGTATAACTTCTGATATATCTTTTAATATCTTCTCTACTTTATTCAAAACGTTTATAGGAATCGATGTTCTATTATCAAATAGATCACCAAGGTGTATTAGTATATCACCTTCTTTTACATTTTTTTTCAACTCTGGTATTAAAAAGTTATACATAGTTGATTCCATCATTTTCAACCATCTATCCAAATTATTTAAATAGATACCGAAGTGGGTATCTGTTATCATATATACTTTCATTTTAAATATTAATTTTTATATTTCCATCTAAAACCATTTGATGATTTTCTTTGACCTTTACAAACTTGAACAATTTTACCATTATGAGTTTTTGTTAATTCTGCGGCCTCTTTTATTGATTTAAATTCAGCAATAAAGTTACCATCAATATCCATTTGTATTATCTCTCGTTCATAGTTACCAAAGTGCATCATTTTTTCTATAAAATCAATTGGTATTTTCTCCAGATAACCATCTTTTTTATATCTCCATATAAACTTACCAGCGGTTTTTCTAACACCTCGACAACAAGGGCCTACATTTATAACACCAGTGTTAGCAACAGCTTCTCCAACTGAGGAAAATTCTTTAATGAAAACACCATCCAATCCATATTGCAAAACAGGTACATCAGAGTACCCTTGACCACCTTCAACCACATTTGATAATGGCCCATTACCCTCTGTTACCCTACCAATTTTAGAAATCACATACTTTTCATATTCAAATGCCTCACTCTCTGATAAATTCTCTTTAATTTTTAAAGATTTAATTTCCATATTGTTTTGGTGGATTTTATTTATTATATTGTTTTTAATACTATTGTTTTTTATATCTTTTAAAGATGATTTAATTCTATCATTAATTCCCTTACCAACATAAAAGGTTGATAGTTAAAATATAACCCATCAGCATAATCAAATATTCCCGGTTTATCTCCTCTTAAAAAGATATATACATAAAAATTATTAGTAAGCGTGATTTTTATATAAAAAAGGTCGTGATTACCTATTCATTTTGTTTTCTCTTTGCTTCTCTAGCACACTTTTCACATCCACTCCCGGCATAAAGGTGAGCATTAGGAGTCTGGCTAAATTCACCGTGGTGAGGACACATTATTATGACTTTAGTTCTACAATTTTGATAAATTACTAATTCATAATTATATTTGAAATTATGAATAATGTTAGACCTATAGATAAAGTCTCTGCTTTTTTTACTCTTTCTATTTAATGATTTCAATTCTTTAGATATTGAAGCTTCTTTTGACTTACAACTTTTATTGCAGTATTTTCTGTCCGGTCTTCCCCAATTTATCTTTTTTCCACAATATCTATAATGGCAGTTCATAGTATTATTTATTAAAAGTGGAAATGGCATTTTTTACAACATAATTTAAAAATTGCCATATAAAGAGAATTATGTAAGTAATATATAAAGTACAAAAAAAAATAATTACTACTATGCCACTACCACATTTTGCAAACGTTATAAACGCCGGAGCACCAGGGGGACCAGGAACTAACCCAGATGAAGTTGTGTATTTGAACCTTTTTGAAATTACGTTCATTTTACCAGTTGCTTTACAAGCTAACAGAAATGCTATTTTGCTTCTTCAAAATGCAACTAAAATTGACTTAAACTTAACAGAGTTTGACGTTCAAGCTAAGCCTCAGAGATTTAAATATTCTACTAGAATGTTTATGACACCTCCAAACAAGACAGATATACTTTTCTCAATTCCATTTCAAGTAAATGTTAATCAGTCTGGTTCGATGGAAACTTGGAACACTCTTAAAGCTTGGTATGACCTGGTGTTTAATTCACAAAACGGTTCTACTTTTTACAAGTCCGATATCATTGGAACTATTATTGTAAACCAACACGACAAAAAGGGTGTTGTTCTAAGAAGAGTGACTTTCCAAAATGTTCAGATAACTAAAATTGGTGGATTCTCACTTGACTGGTCATCTAACAATATTCAAGAAAACGTGCAAGCCGATTTTGTTGCTGACTACTTTATCGACGAATATATCGATAATGGATATGCTATCAATCCGGGTATTATCTCTGGATATTAATAATTTTGAAAATTTCAATTTACAAAAAAACCCATCTTTTAGATGGGTTTTGTTTTTTAGAGTGATGGCATGTTAAAGTTTGGCATTTTGAAGTTGTTGGCCACTGAATTGTAATCGGGTAATTTTTGGTCTCCTTCCTGTTTTTTTCTATCTTTCTCTTCTTCTTCAATTAGTTCATTGACAAGTTTAATATTTTCTTCAAACAACCAGAATGGCCATAAATCGATTGACCATTCTTGAAGTCTCCAATGTTTTTGCAACATTAATTTATTCTTTAATAAATGAGTCAAAGGCATCTGAAATAACGAAAACACCTGAGGCTCCGTCGGGAAATTGCATGTCAGTGCGGACCTCCTGACCACACTCGCAAAGTGATTTTATTTCTGAAATACCGATTGTCATTTTATTTACCGCTGCGTTCAAAAATTGAAAAGAAATGTCATCGATTTCTTCAAATTCCCGCAATTTAGCTTTAATTCCGTCATAGGTAATTGATGACCTACCAGCTAACATAAAAGGAATTATTTTCAAAAAAGAAAGATTTGGTGTTCGTTTCTCCTGGTTTTCTTTAACGATATAATCAGTAAATGCTTTTTGAAGACCAATATTAGGTGGTGTCAATTCAAAATATTTTCCATTTACAGTGCTAAAATTAAAAGTTCTAGATGATAGGCTGAAGTATTTTTCTAACTTAGCATCTTGTTCGTGAAAAACAAAGTTCTTTCGGGTTAGTTCGATTTTGACTTCAGAACCACAGGAGCATTTCGTAGTAACTGCTAGAGCATTTCCCTGTTGAAAAGTTAACTCTCTGATAAGAAATATTAAAAATAATCTATCTTGATCTTTAATTTCGAGATAGGAAGCAATTTTTCCATCTGGATATTTTACTCGGACACATGCTTGTAACATATCATTCATTTTTTCAACGATGTCGTAAAAGTTTGTGTCATCGACCATTGAATAGGCTTGTATCTCTCTAACTTGAGCCGGTCTAACCATAAATAAAGTTCCAGTTGGATAGTATTTACCACAGGGTAATTCTCTAATGTCCATGTTGAAAAATTGTAAATCAGAAGTTCTCGAAGTCGTGTTTTGCTCCACAAAAGGTAGATCATCTGTTTCTATTCCATTTTTTACATTATTAGCGTGGTCTAAGTCCTGAAGATGTCTTTTTAGATACTCTTCTTCGGTCATTTCGTTTTTTTTATTTGACATATTTTTGATAAATTAATTTTTTTATATATAAGATATATTATCTTCTCTATTATAGAATTTTATTATTGATAGTTTAATAAATTAAAAAAATATTTCAAACCTAAAAAATGAATAAACCCCCAAAGTTTTTGGGGGTTTTATAATTTTTATGTCAAGACTATCCGTTGATGAATCCACCGGCTTCAATAGCCCCTGTCCTAAGAATTGTGATATTATTTACAATAATACCCATGCCTTTAATTGGCTCGACGAAAGTGTCCAGAACACCTATTTGATTATCAATTAATTCTGCGGTATTATTTTCTTCATCCATCTTATTAAAGTAGTTGTAGAGTCCATTTCTAGAAACATATGTTTCGCAGATAGTGTCGGCTCTCAACTTAATTTCTGCTCTAATATCAGCTGTGTTAAATCTCCACTGGAAGTCTAACAACATTCTTGATAATTCTCTTTCAAGTTCTATTAACACTTCTCTAACATGAATGTAAGAAAGAGCGGATTTAACAAGTGTTTGAGCTGTATTTTCTGTCTCGATTACAAATCCTCTGTTTCTTTTGAAAACCAGGGGATTAATCTGCGCCTGGTTCAAAAATTCAATATCTTCAGCAGTAAAGTCCATTTCAAGTGAATTTATTCCCGAGATTCGACCATTAGTGACACCAGCCGCAATTGTCCAAGGCGTAACATTGCCAATGTTTGAAATGTGCTTAGCCATATAAGTAGTAGCAACAAACGGTGCAGGTGGGTGTTCCAAAGGTCTACCATTGTCACTAACAATGACATATGGAAAGAAGTACCCAACCGAAGTGTTACCTGTTCCATTTGCAAAGGAGTAGAAGAAAGCCGGGCTGCTCTCAGGATCCCCACCCTTTGCTACATACTCTATTTGTAAAACATTCTCATTGTTTACAAATGTAGGGGAAGATGAGTTTCTATAATCTCTGGCAGAGGGCATATTGATAAATCCAAAACAATCTAATCTTGTTCCACAGATGTCCGCAAGAGGTTGTTTACTGAACTCAGTCAATCCCAGTCCAAATGAGTCTATCAAATATCTAAAATCGATAGCCTCTTTATTTGTGATAGCTTTGAAAAGCGGAGTACCTCTTGATACAGTGTTCAAAATTGCAGTTTGTCTAGTTTCGGTTCCGTCTGGCATAGAAGCGGTTCTTACTCTGAACCCCTTTAACGAGATGGTCTTTAGCGTCGTAGCATACTGGTCTACGGTGACATATCTGTTTGTTTGAATAGCATCACCAGAAAATCTAGTAAGAATTCTCGAATCACAAGTAATTTCAGTCAAAGTCAAATCTCCAGAGTATCTTCTTTTTGATAAAATTCTTGTCAATTTTCTTGGATACTGACCAATTGCTAAAGTTGTTGGGTCATAGTATGCTTCTAAGAAATCACCAACTTTAACTTCGGTGTATCTAGCACTGTTAATTAAAATTTTGTTTGGAGCCTGAACATAACCAGTCGGAAGTTCACATTCTATAGTTTGTTTATAATTAGACTTTTCTGATTTAATGTAGAAATCATTATTTGCTTTGTGCGCAACATAGCTTGGTGTTTCAAGATCTGACTCTACAAAATCTGTGTAGAGATTTTTTGAGCCATCTAAATACATTTTCAAATAGTGTCTGACTAAATAATCATTTACTCTAGTTTGAGCGTATAATTCTTCATAAACAACTTCTTCTGAAACTGTGTAAGCATAAGAACCAGTTCCATACCCAAGTGATGTAGCAATCTGATGAGGTGTATAACCATTGAACTCGTCAACAGGATTCACAATTAGAGTGAATGACCCCTTGTTCAAAGAGGAACCAGGAAACTGTAGTTGTTCAAAAGTTTGTAGGTCAATTTCAGTGTCCCAGTTTGCAACATCAGAACGAAAAACTATATAGTTGTAACCAGCATATGCTTGTGTTAATCCACCATTTGGTGCTTCCTCTCCATCTACAAAATAAACGTCTACTCCATTATTTAACAGGTTAGTCGCGCTATAAGTAGCCCCGGAGTATGGTAAGAACATTCTATTACTAAAGAAATAATCCCCAGTGTTTACAAGTCCATCTTCAAATTTTTGATGTAAAGTTGAATACTTACCAGAAACACCCACTGAATTAAAATCAGCTATAGTTGATTTTGATTCAACACCATCAGTTCCTAAGATGATTTCGTTATCTGATGTGTAAACACAGAAGAAACCAGCTAAAATATCACTTAACTGAGCCGATGTTAATCCTGTTTTGAGTCTAAAAGATTTGTTGAAAAGTGAACTTTGAACAATATTTGAAATAGTAATATTTTCAAAGCTATACTTTTCATAAGTATTAGGGTTAAGAACCAATGACATTTGGTTTTTATTTGAATTATCAATTAAATTAACCAATCTATTGAACAATTTTATTTTTCTATATTGCTCATAGTTTGAGGTATCAGCAACTGCGTTAGTTCCAGGGAATTCAATAACTATTTCATCTCCATATCCAGGTAGCACCTCATAGATGTAATAATCATCTGTTGAGTTAGTTCCAAAACTATAATCTTTGAATCCGTTTGTGTCAACGCTAATGTTTTCTACTGTAAAGTTTTGTGGTGCAACAAACGATTGAGAAGCTATGCCAAGGTCTAAATAACCCAACACTGTATCTGATGCATTCAATGATGGATTAACATCAGATGCGTATGTAGCGACGGTTTTGATTTCTCCGGTTGTATCAACAACAAAAGCCACAGAATAAGTTGCAATTGAAGTATTGAAAGGATAGTCAGTTGAATTAAGTGTCAATGTAGCTGTCGCTGAGATTGGAACGTATTGATTTCCAACAATCACATAAGCTCCATTAGGATTAACGTCATAAGTAATACTGATTGAAGTCGTAGCGGTTACGATACTAGGAGTGGCTGAATGTAATGAAACATTATAAACTGAACTCTCAGCAAACCATGCTGTTCTTTCCGCGTTCTCTACCACACCAGAAGTTAGTGGTTTGTCACTCAAGAAACCAGACCAGTTATATGCATGATCCGCCTGGTTATTAAATGAGTAAGTTCCAAGCATCGCTGTGACATTTCCTGGTAAATCTAATGGTGTAGACTCAATTAGAACGTCTTCGGTGATTGTTTCTTTATAGGAAAGAAAATTAATTTGGTTATCACCACCATCAGAGATAGTATTTCCGATTAAGTCTATCAAACCATTTGGATAATCTTTTTCGATTAATTCGTTATTAAATGCGCAAAAAACGCCAGTTCTGTCTGTATCTCTGTTTATTGTAGTTTCTATGAATATGTTTCTACCATTTAAGTCTCTAAAGTAAGGTATCAAAGATAATCCCTCATAAAAAGCGAGAGCTGTAACATTTCTATCATTTGCAAAATTTCTAACTTGACCTTTTCTTAAACCAGAAGCACTAAAGTAATTTACCCATCTTGGATCAACTGCTAATTCTTGGTAATTTGACCAATCACCCGCAACAATCAAAACATCAACTAAGTAGTCAGAAGCAAAATCCAATCCATTAACATATGTTGGTAGTTTTTCAATTGAACCATACCACTCAAGTAATGTTCTATCGAATCCAGTAACAGTAGATTTGAAAATAAATACCGATACATATCTATCAGACAAGTTTGTAATACTAAATGCTCTTTCTGAGTATCCACTAGTATTTTTTGTTAGATTGATAAATGACTCTGTGTCTCTTTTCCAAAAACCAGTGGTATCAAAAAATCTTCTATACGGCCCTTCTCTCTCTATATCGTTTAGATAAGCAGCAGATGTAGAAAGTGATTGATATTCTAACGTATCTAAATTATCGTCTGTTAATAACAAATTCATTGCAAAAACTGGAGAAGTTTCCAGCATTTTGTTTATAGTTCTGTGAAAGAATGATTTTTTTCTTTCTAAACCTCTATCTAATTGACCAAATATTGATTCGAGCTCATTTGAGTTTGTTATTCGTATAGGGGTATTGACAGGTCCTTTTTTAGAAACTCCAATTACTAAATTGGTTATTCCCTCAGTTGTTGGACTTGTGATAACCGACTTGTCGAATTCTTCGATAAAGATTCCTGGTCTTTTGTATTTTCCAATTTGAATTGCCATAATGTTTTGTACTTTATTTTTAAGTATATATAAAAGTCGAAAAATGAATTTTTTTCGATTTTTATATTGATTAGATTTTATTTTTCAACTCATCAAGCTCTTTTTTTGCACTTTTCATGAGATCTTCGTGTTGTTTAAGCACCATCTTGATTTGTTTTTCTTTTTCAGCCAATGTCACCAAAATAGTAGATCGATCGTCGTTGTTTTGTTTTAATTGGTTTTCAATATTTTTAAGTGAGGTAAGTTTGTTTTTGTTTAATCGTTTTCTATCCAATAACTCGGCGTTTTTGTTATTTTTTTCTTCTCGGTTTTTTACCAATTCTTTGATTTCATTTTCTAGTCGACATAATTTCATATAATCAACAATAAATCTATTTCTGCCCTTTTTTTTTGGCATCATTTTTTCGATTTCCTGAGAAATCTCTTCATCATTTTTTGTAGAAGCATAGAGTTGTTCAATTTTAGATTTTAAGGAATTATACTGATTTAAATCGTCTTCCAAGCCACCTAAGTCTTCTTTGGCCTCCTCTTTTTCTATTTTCTTATCAGTTGTCTCAGGTTCTAATTCTTCATTTAGCCCAAATCGTGTAATAAAATGACTAAATTTTTTTATTATCATGACACTTTAATAGTTGCTGTGAAATCTTTCTTTTCACCATCACCATATTTTTCTGTTTCTATATCAGATATTCTTGGTAATAAGGATTTTACACCCTTAACAGCTAAATCATTTTTATCACCATCATCAGCTTTAAACAAATACATCTCACCAGGAGATTTACCCTCTTTGACCAAATAACTGGGTGTTTTTATTTGACTAAGCGAAAAAGTGTTTGTTTTTGATTTTCCTTCTTCTAAAAATACAGAGTTTATTTCTATATTTTTTATATTTCCACTTGTTAACTTTACTAAGTTATCAGTAGAAATCATAGTCTGTAGAACTGGATAAGGTCCAGATCCGGATTTTTCCATCAAATTAATAGATGCTAAATCACCCTTATCTAACTTCATAGATGGCTTATATGATCTTGCTATTCGTTGTAAGTGAAACATTGATTTTGAGGCGTAAATAAAGTAATTTGCCCCCTTTCCACTATGAACAAAAAAGTAAACAGTATCAATTTTACCGGTAGAATTTTTACCAGATACTGCAAAGATAGTTCCTCTAAAATGTTTTTCTTTAAATGATTCCCTTAGCTGGAGAGCAGAGGCAAATTTTAACTTTGCGGTGTTTATCTCATTAGCAACTGGATTGATTTCTTCTAAATCAGTTTTACCATCGGCGCCTGTATATGACAATGCTGTGGGGGTTTGATTTTTTTCAAAGAAGTCCTCGGCGAGTTCACCAAAGTATTTATTTAGGGCTCTTTTTTGAACACCTCCGGCATTTTCTCTACTGCCGTCATCCCCTTTATAAAGTTCATCGCCGTCAAGGAAGTCAAGCATCAATTGTCTAAGAGCTACCCCGGCTCCTTCTCTTATATTTCCACTACCATCATCTATCTTTGTTTGAGCGGCAAAAATCGGAGCATATTTAGTATTTGCTAAAACATCCATCACCGCGTCTTCCCACATATTAAAAATTTTATTGTTTCGATATGGTCCGTCTTCGGTTGCTGAAGGCTTCCCTGAGCTGTGACCAAATGCGGTATACTCTGACCAAGTTGATGCTTTTACTGTCCCATCAGTAGTCCCTACTGGAATAATAGATGTTGTGTGGAGTTTGTAAGCACGGTTGAATATTCTAACTATTTCAATTATTGGATTCATTCCTCTAATAACTAAAAACTTTGGAGATTGAACATCCTTTTCAATTTCGGATTCAATTTTCTTTGCCTCTTCTTCTAATATAAGATAATCATCTATCTCTAAATTTTCTTTGAAATATGTTTTTATTTTTTTAGAAACAGACTCTCCACCCTCTTCATTCCCATCTGCCTCTTTTATTAGTTTTACAAATCTGTCGTATTTAAATAAAATTGATTCCTGTTTCTTTTCCGGGTTAAGTTGTGATGGTTCAACTTTCATTAGCATTTTTAGACTTTCAACAAAATCTTTAAGAGGTGTAGACAAGTCTCCATAGCTACCATAAAGACCTTCACCATCAAATTGCAGAGCTCTTCTACAAAATCTTGCTATTTTTTCAGCAACTACAATCTTCTTATTTTTGTCTGATATGATTTCGATACTTTCTTTATATAAGGGATCTGTTGGCGCGTTTAGTGTTGCCTTTTTGTCACCAACTAAATATCTAAGAATTTCTCTATAAAGACTCACTATCACTTTTTTCGATTCGTCATCGTCTTTTTTAGACAAAATTTCATTTAAGAAGGTATTGGTCACCGCTATTCCTTTTTCTTTAGGACTTTCAAGAATTTGAATTGATGTTTTTAGCTTAGCAAAAGCCTGATTCGCATGGGATTCACCGGAACTTGTCTGATTTCTCTCTGATTCAAAAATAAAACTTTCTTTTTTTAGTTTCACAAAATTAAGTTTAAGACCCTTACGTAAGGTCATCTTTGATATCGGAATTTTATCCTTCGCAGCCTGAGTAATATAGGGTTGTAGTGCTATTTTGTTTTGTTCTATGATATCATCCAATGTAAGACCAGATTTATTTACCTCCTTATTCAATAGAAGTGTTTCTATTGTCTCACCACCCTTTAATTCATGTGCGATTCCCTGTTGAGAAGATAGTTGAGTTGGTGTAGTTCCAATTTTGACCTTTTTGTAGTTCAATAAGACTAGAGAAAGTGAGCTTAAATTCTTTATCATAAGCTCACAATATGAACTAAGTGATTTTTCTGATTTTTCACCATCTGAATCTTTGAATTGATTAAGAAATTCTAAAAACTTCTTTAGTTTTTCGATTATCTCTTTCTTTTTTTCCTCTGACTCTTTTTCCACTCTCAGACTCTCTATCTGAGAGGTAGTGTCGGCGGTCATCTGTTTTAATACATCGACTTTTTCTTCTTCTTCAACCGCATTTGCTAAACTTTTTAAAACCTCGGAAATTTGAATGTTACTAATCTGAGTTTTCTGTTTTTCAGGCAAATCATAATACGATCCTTCACCTATCAAATTATCAAATTGTTCTTTAAGTGAATTTATAACAAAAGGCATTTTTGTCATTTTTGCCCCAATGCCAATCTTTCTAACCACCCAATTAACTAATTTACCCAAAAGTGAATCACCCCAAGTAATTTCATTTTTAAATGCCTCGTTTAAATGTTGCGTTTTTTTATAAGATTCAAATTGTCTTCTTTCGTGTGAATTTTGTAGATAGTCATCTCTTTTTTTAAGGTATTTCATGGTAAAATATTATAAAATTTTTTTTATATATTAAAAAAAATATAGTTGAATTTTAAATAAAAAAAAATTAATGCCAATTTCTAAAAAATTTAAGAAAAATCCAAAGTTTGTTTTTTTTAATGAATTTTTTTTGTATATATATCATATAAAATTATTACTATGTAATGGGTATTTCAGAACTGGTCTTTAATAAAAAGGCACTAAAATCAAAAAAAGATATTTTAGACGTACTCAGAAAACTAGAACTTTATTGGCTTATTGATTCAGAATGTGAAGGAGCATGTATTGAGATTGAAAAGAATACAGTTATCTGGCATTCTGGACTATACTTAACCGGCGATTGGAACTTCGGTATTTTCTTAAACGGTGACTTTAGGGGTAACTGGATAAATGGTATTTGGGGTGATGGTTTATTCGATGATGATATTTATCAGAAAATTGAAATATCAAAAAACGTATTTACGTTAAAAAGAAAATAAACATAACCCAATCAACGGTCCAAAAAATAATTTATTCACTATGAAACGAAAAAAATTATTGACCGATGAATGTCACACGATTCTCTATCAAAATACAAAAACCACTATTAACCAAACAACAGATGGTTATGTCTTTGAAATTGGTTCAGAAATAACAAATGACTTAGGCGAAGGCGTTGCGATTTTAATGTTTTATGGAGAGTCAGACCAGAAAATCTGGGATTTAGAGATACAAAACCGAAACAGTGATATCATACCAGCTAAGACGCTATACTGGCTCACCGGTGGCCCAACAGAGTGGAAAACTATGAACAATTATAAAATTCCGTGGTGCGAGTGCCATTTGGATTTTCAACAGGAGTTTGGTCTTTTAATATTAAAAATTATCAGAAATTCTAAAAAACTATCCGATATCAAAGAAGGATTTACTCAATATACTAATTTACCAATTCTATATGATTGGGCATTAAGTAAAGAAATTATTTACTAATACTCTAGAAATTTAATTAATATATATTAAATTATGGAGAATTTATCAACGGTTTGTAGAAATCCTTGGTGTAAAGCTACGTTTTTCTATACAGAAAATGACATGATCGACGAAGGAGAATCAAAAGTCCCGCCACAGGTGTGTAAAAAATGTAATAGTTTCAACTCAGAATTGAGTGGTGGCGTTGAATGGATTGATAGAGAATACCCAAAAGATTACCCAAACATGAGATATCACCAAATTAAATACAAAGTTACAAACTATAGACAATGAATGCTCTTTTTTTTGATATTGATTCTATAATAAAAGTAGAAAGCAAGGTTTGGGTTGTTTCAAAAAAATATCCCAATAGACCTTTAATCAAACTTAGCGAATCTGAATTTAATTTGATACAAACTGGAATTTTCAAAACCAAAGGTGTAGAGCTTAACATATCAGGCAAGAATCAATGGATTAGCGAAGAGACTTATAATCTAATAAAATCAGCTTGTAAAAAAAACTCGGTTGATATAACTGCCCTTGCTTTTTCAATGAAAGAATTTAATGACCCAGAAATAATTGATAGTTTAGAATATCATATCTTTAAAGAGCACCTAATCGATTGTAAAAATTACACCGGTCATATTTATCTACTTTGTTCAAAAAATACACTTAGAAACTACGAAAAAATTATACAAAAGGTGAAAAGTTACTTAGAATCAATTGGTGTAGAGTTATTTGGACACTATGCCTTATCGGAAACTTTTTTCAATAGAGATGAAGATAAAATAGTGCAATCTAAGAACAAACTTTTGATACAACACTTAGTTGGATACAAAACCGATGATGATAAATTTACAGACAATCAAATTCAGCAGTATAAAAACATCACCTATTATGATAGCGACTCCAAATCAATTGATTTTTCAAAAAGTATAAATAATCTACTAAAAATTCTTTATGATAATTCAACCGATTCGATTAAAGATGAAATTAAGACCAAAGTTGATAACTCAGAAATAAAATTACTTTCAAACTTTGTAACCTACAATTTAAGTAACCCCTTTGTAAAGTTTGAGACAAAAATTAGCCTATATAATTTAGTAAAATCTTTTGAGAGTTTTAAGTGGAGAGACTAACCCCGTTTATCACTGTCTTTATTTAACATAGCCTTTTTTATCAACTCATTTAGATCCCTGTTACTTGTTATCACACCATCTTTAACCGACTGACCACCAACATCATCTGTTTTTATATCAGGATTTTCAATTTCGTTATATCCCATATCCTTTCTTAGCGTTTTATAAAACTTTTCCAAATCAGTTCTTTGACCCGAAAGGAATTTAGCATTTTCTCGTATTTGACCAATAGTTTGATTGACTACCTCGTGCATTCTAGCTGAATTATCACCGTTGTCTATTTGCCTAAGCTGTGATAAGAAGTTTTTTCTAGTCATTTTAGTTAAAAATATTGCCTCGGCATAAACCATAGCATCTTCTTTCATTTTGTTTTTAATGTAGGGGTGGTCTTTCAATTGTGGTATATCACTTAGATAAAGATCTACTAAGGACTCTAAAACACCCATTGATTGTTGAGAAGAAGTAGTTAAGTCAGAATCGTAGTCATAGATTTCGATTTCTCCTAAATTAGGAAGGTCTTCCGGTTTTGCTAGGTGTTTTGAAATATCAAAGTCGGTCCCCTCAGACTGAATCTGTTCGAATTCATCTTGTAATCTATTTCTTTCATTTTCGGACTTAGACATGGAGGCGGTTTTTTACAATATATATTAAAAATAAAGTCTCCGTGATGGCAAAACAAGGTGAAGAATTAGAAAGGCAAATGATATTTACCACCAATGTCGTGAATGAATCGACAGATAAGATTAATGATGGTATTGTCATTAAAAGATATCAAAATCCCTGGTTAAAAAGTGAAGTGGGTGTAAGAAGAGCGGGTGTGGCCTTTAAGATGACACAAGATGAACAACAGGAGTATATAAATTGTGCTTTGGATATACACTACTTTGTAGAAAAATACTGCAAAGTGAAAAGAGAAGATGGTTCAATTGGTAACATAAGTCTCAGGGATTATCAAAATGAAATACTTGATAATTTGGTAAATAGTCGATTTAATATAATAATGGCGAGTCGGCAAGTTGGAAAATGCTTTTCTTTTAACACAATAATATCGATTGAAAAAAATGATATCCAATACGATGTTAGAATAGGAAAGCTCTATTATTCAATGATTTCCAAAGAAAGAAAGCTTACAATTTTAGAAAAAATTAAGATTAAGTTATATGACTATCTATACAGATTAGAAAATCTCTAAACAATATGGTTGTGTATTCAGAAGATAACATAATCTATATATAAAATATGATTAAATCTGTTTTAATAAGGATAATAAAGTTTTTAATAACTTTTATTGAAAGAGTAGAACTGAGAAATTCTTCACTAGACGAAAATGACATCAATAAAAAAATACTAAATTCTATTAATGTTTTCGGGTTTAAAGTTAGAACTGATGCAGGATATGAAAAATTAACAGATTTGCATATAACCCAACCATATAGGCACTATGTTCTTAAAACAGATGGTTATGAATTGTCATGTGCTGATAATCATATAGTCTTTGATAAGGACTATAATGAAGTATTTGTAAAAGATTTGGTGCTGGATGACATAATACAAACAGAGTCAGGATTACAAAGAGTAATATCTTTAAAGCAGGATAACTTTAAATCATCTATGTTTGATGCAACCGTTAATCATCAAAACCACAGATTTTACACAAATGGCATACTTTCACACAATACAATCTCATCGGCAATTTTCATGTTACATAAAATACTATTTGATAATGACAAAAACATTATGATAGTTGCAAACAAAGGTGACACAGCTGTCGAGATTGTTGATAAAATCAAATCAATTTATTCACTACTGCCATTTTTTCTAAAACCCGGTGTCAAAACTTGGAATCAAAAATCTTTAACTTTTGAAAACGGTTGTCGTATCAAAACTTCAGCTAGAACAAAAACACCAGCGATTGGTTTTACCATTGACGTGCTCTATCTGGATGAGTTTGCCCATATTCCATCAAATATCATTGAACCATACTATACGGCAGCTTTTCCAACTACAGCAGCAGTTCAGAACTCAAAAATAATTATAACATCAACTCCAAATGGAATGAATCTATTTCACAGGCTACTTACAGATGCTGAAAGACCAGAAGGTGATCCGCAAAAAAACAACTATAAACCAATGCGGGTTTATTGGTACCAAGTTCCTGGAAGATTCGTTACCTACATTAGATTAAATTCACATAAACTATGGGATAACAAATTAACAAAAGAAGATGTGTTAGAACAATGTAGGGAAAAATTTGAAATGCGGACAAAAGTAGAAATGATTTGGAATTCTGACCTACAAAAAGACATCATTTGTGTCTACAACAATGAGCACTGCTCTGACGACGAAGTAAAATCAACTATGATAAAGACCGAGAACAGAGAAATTTCAATTAGGTCAATTTCAGAAGTCACTACCTGGAAAGAAGAAGCTATCAAGGATATTGGGGGCGAAGACGCCTTTAATCAGGAATATGGTCTAAGGTTTATAAACGAATCTAAATCCTTATTAAATGAATCCATTATTGATGATCTATTGAGGAGTAAGAAAAATTATATTTTTGAGGAGATTGCTGAATTTGAGAGGATTAAGTTTGATTATTCAGACTTAAAATGGATAGATGATGAAGAAATTTACATACCAATAAAAAGAAAGGGTTACAAAATTGTAATATCTGTTGACTTAGCCGAAGGCCTAGGTCAGGATTACTCCGTAATTAACATTTTCAAAGTTGGCGTAAAACCAACGGATTTAATAGAACTTCAAAAGGCTAAATACGAATCGATTGTTGATTTTTTTAGATTAGAACAAATTGGAATTTATCGAAGCAATATTATTTCAATAAAACAAGTAGCAGAACTTCTTTATCTACTAGCCTTCGAATTTTTTAATCCAGAAAATGTCAAAATTGTTTTAGAGTTAAACAACTATGGCAATACGCTGCTTGCAGAAATGCCCCACGTCTTTGAAGGAAATAATGATTACGGTTCTTCAATTTTTATGAGATATAAACACAGAATTGATTCAAATGAAGAAAAAGTAGGTCTCAAAGTCGGTGAGAATAAAAATATTTTAGTCAAAGACTATCAGGACCTTATGTTGTCAAAATCATTTTATATAAACAACGAAGACACTATTAGAGAAATAACAACTTTTGTCAAGCACACAACCACTGCTGGAAATACAAGATATGCAGCAGATCACGGTCATGATGATTGTGTTATGACGATAGTCAACTCAACTTCGGTGTTCAAAAAACCAGAGTTTAGAGAAATCGTTGATGAATGGGCATCAAAAAATTTAGATAGAGAAACATTAGACCACATTAATGAAATTCTGAAAAAAATTGACTTTGTAGAAGGCGTTGATTATTCAACATTTATAGAGACTAAAAATGAAATTAGATTAAAAAAATCTATGAGTAACCCAAATATAAATAACTGGTTTAAAAGGGATTAAGAATTAGCTTCCATAGTCGCAGAAAGACCACTATTTCTTAATTTAGACTTCATTTCTGAAATTGTATCAAAGTCTCCATATTTTACGTCGCACTTACCTTTAAAATGTACAATATGGGCACATTGATTAGCCTGTTCATATTCGTGTCCGCAGTGTTTTACCAGACAATTAATAACGTGGTCAAAGGTATTGTAGTCATCATTGTGTAAAACCAATCGATAAGGCTTAGAAAGTATCTCGTCTACTTTACTCTGTGATTTCTTTTTTGTGATCGTTTCCATGCTTTTTTTATATATTTTAGTTATTAAAAGTTTTAGTTATTTTAGAGACCACGTCAACAATAGTAACTTGGCAATTTTGAGATAAAGCCCACTCTTCAAACCTGGGCAAATGTGCCTCTCTATCGTCATACATCACAAATATTTCGGGTTTAATCCTTTCTATTAGGTTTTCAAAAAGGCGTGTTTTAAATAAAAACGTATCTGTGCCAAAGTTAAGATAAATTTCATCAAAAGACAAATTATGACTGTCTAAAATTAACTGAACTTGTTTTCTTAAGGGTTCAATTCTACCAGTCGCCATAATTAGATAAGTAGAATCTTTTGAAACTTCCTCTAGATATTTCTGATAAACCCATTCATTTACCGGTATATCAAACACCGATAAATCCAGGCTTTCAGGCTTAGACCACCAACCGGTGTATGGCCAGTTCCACTTTTCTGGATTATTCGGATATCGAGTAATCATTTTTTCTCTCCATATTCTTCGTCCACTTTCTTCCGTTGGAGTAAGGCAAAGAGTATCATCGAAATCAAAAGAAACCAGTCGTCTATAGTTCATATAAATTTTTATTTAAAAAGAGAATCTTTTTTCTATATATAATAAAAAAAGAAAGTTTTATGTCTGTAAAAATTGATTTAAAGACCGGTTTAATTTTATTATTACTTCTGTTTTGCATTGTTTTCTTTTCAATGTGGTATCTCAAAGGTAGTGATTCGGCTTCTAAAAGAGAACTTAAAAGGCTCAAAACGGAATATAAAAATCTCCAAAAAAGTAGAGATTCATTGGATCAAGTAAATATCATGTTAAAAGATAATTTCAATGATTATCAAAATAAAATTGACCAAAGGGATTCAAGAATTCAATCAATAGAATATCAATTATCCCAAGCTAAAATCGATTTGTCTCAATCTAAAAAAGATCTCAGTGATATGAAAACTGAATTAACAAAGACTAGAAAAAGAGTTGAAGACTTAAAGAAAAATCCAATTAATAGGGAAGGGGATAATCTAATTGAATCATTAAAAGAAAAATTAAAATAATATGAGAAAGATATTTACAATAGTTTTAATACTTTTTAGTTTTGTCTCTTTTAGCCAAAACGTTTACCCAAAATTATCGACCGACTCCACTGGGAAAAAAATTGTTATTTTTTCTTATGAACAGGCTCAGAAAATAGACAATAACCTAGAAATTATCAAATTATTAGAAAAAGCAGGAACAGAATGTGATAGTTTGAACCTAAAATATATCAAAGTCATTAATGAACTTGAAAACCAAAATAAACTACTTAACTCAGGTTCCGATCTGTTAAAGAGTCAAATAGTGGATAAAAATTCTCAAATTGAAAATTTAAAACAACAGATTTCCAATTGCGAAACAAACAGTAAAGACTGTGATTCTCAAATAAAACTAAAAGAGGATCAAATATTGACACTAAAAGATGAACTAAAAACCGTTAAAAGGAAAAGAAATATAACCTATGGGGCTGGTATACTTGGAGTTTTAGCTACTACTTTTCTGTTTTTTGCATTGAAATAAAATTGGTTTTTTTATTTAATATATAAAACATAAAAAAATTACAAATAGAGAATGAAACACATTAGAACATTTGAAAGTTATCGTATCAGAAAAAACAGAGAAGAAATAATCAAAGAATCTGTTATCGAAGTGAATGATGTATATAAAGTAAAAACCATGGTTGATATACCACAGTCTTTGATTAATGCTTATGTTAAAAAAGTGAAAGATACCACTGGAAAAAATCTTCGTCAATTCTTTGGAGATGTCGACATAGCTGAGGAGATTATTAAGTATATAAACATGAATAATTTAGATGTTGATAAAATTCCAGCCCACATTTTGATGGGAGGTGCTCAAGGACAAGGTCAAGCACAAGGACAGGGTCAAAAACAAGCACAAGGACAGGGTCAAAAACAAGGTCAAGGTCAAGCTCAAGGTCAGGCGCAAACTCAAGGTCAAGGTCAAACTCAAGGTCAAGGTCAAACTCAAGGTCAAGGTCAAACTCAAGGTCAAGGTCAAACTCAAGGTCAAGGTCAAACTCAAGGTCAAGGTCAAACTCAAGGTCAAGGTCAAAAGACTCAAGGACAGGGTCAAGGACAAGGTCAATCCCAAGGCCAGGGTCAATTTGAAGAGCCTAAAGTTCAAGCTCAAGCACAAGGTCAAGCAAAGACTCAAGGACAAGGTCAAGCACAGACTCAAGGACAAGGTCAAGCACAGACTCAAGGACAAGGTCAAGCACAGGCTCAAGGCAATGAAGAACTTCCAAAATAATTTTAGATGAAGTATTGGATTAATTAAATGATCTGATTCATTTTTTTTCTTATTGTTTTATTTTTAAAAATAATATATAAATTATGAGAAAAATAAAACTTTTTGAAGCTTTTCTTGATGCTATAGAACTTATTGAAAATAGACGTAAAGGCGAGTGTAATCTCTACAAAATATGGACGGATTTAGGCGGTAAGTTCAAGTGGAATGGAGAAGAAATTAATTTAACAGAATTTACCGGTCAAAATATTTTTTCAAAACCCGAGATACCGGTAGTTATTAGCAAAGATTTCGAACATAAACACTGCACATTAGACTCGATATCTATCCAGGATGGCGAAATAGTTGGCTGTGTTAACATTGAATCAGCTAAGAGAAGATATCAAGATTTTTTTCCACTAAACACGATAAATTTAGATAGATCTGAGGAACATTTATTTACAACTGGTCAAAAGTTTAAAAAATACTCTTAAAAAATGAGGTGGATAAAGACATTCGAAAACTATAAAACAAATATTTTACTCATAGTAGATGTTCAGAAATCATTTAAAAAATATTTCATAAATAATCGTATAAACTGGAATATTGAACAATATTTGAAAGAGTTAAATAATTATTGCTCTTATTTTAAAAGTGTCTATCAGATATGGGATAATCATATCAATGGGAAAAATGTAGACAGGTCGTACCTATATCATGATAACCCAGTACAAAATGAATTAGATGATATTTACGATTTTCCGAATCAAGTAGATTTAATAGAAAAAAGATATAATTATGATGTGGATGTAGACTTCTATGTCAACATTTTAGAGAAAGAAATTCATGAAAAAATAAAAGAATTAGAAGATCAAAAATTACTCAAAAAAGGAGATATTTTTCCCACCACAGAGGGCACAATAATAGTTTACATCGGAAACAACCACAATTGGTTTCATTGCCCAAAAAAACTTTACATTCTATTTAAAGGCTTAACTAATCAGGAAGTAATAGTCGTAGGTGGAGCTGATAATGAATGTTTAGAAGATATAGTGATTTGCGGTAGATCTTTAGGGGTTAACATTAATATAAACAAAGATTTTGTTTATTCCGCAAACCCATATTATTAAATTTATTATGTTATCACCGCACTGACCTCGTATCCAGCGATTGTAAAGTCTATTGTCATATATTCTTCATGTTTTTCTGGATGTTCAAAAAAGTCAACTACCACAGAATATTCTATATCATTTATTTCTGGTATAAATTCTCGTATTTGTTCAATCAAGTCTGATTCTATTGCCTCGGCTGACAGTCTTGTTTCGTGTAGAAGCTCAACTAAATCGGAACCCAAGTTAGGGTTCGCCAACACGTCTCCTTTGTTAGTGAACAAAATCATTTCCCACTTTTGAATAATTACTCTAACAACATCATCTTCGATTATTTCGGTGTTTCGAAATTTAGGATGACCTTTGTATCTAATATAAAAATCTATAAAACTTGATTCCATTAAGTTATATATAAATATACTAACTCTCAGATACTGCTTCTCGGAGTTTTCCTATTACACTCATCGCCAGAACTATTGGGTCTAATGAAGTTTCGATTTTTGGATGATATTCAGAGACAATAAAATTACACTGGAATAGTTTATCTATTTTGACACCTCTTTCAATAGCATGGTCTATAAAAGGCTTTCCTAAAATATTTAACATATCGTCAATTTTTTCTGGTCCAAATTTTGAGTTAACAAAATGGTATATTTTTTCGTAATCGTTTTGATTGTCGAATATGGCCGAGAATAACTCTTCTTTTAATCGGTTTGACACGCTGGTGCCCAAAGAATCTTGGTGTCCAGTTGTCAAGAAATCCTGTAAGTGAACTAATGTTTTTCTTAAATCTGGGAAGTTTTTTTTAACAATATTGACAATGTCCTGTTTTGGTAAAGTTTTATTTTCATCTATTAGTATAACATCTCTTATTCTTAAAAAAATTTGTTGTTGAATATATTTTTCTTCTTCGACATTTAGACAATCAAAATTAATCTGAGGAATTCTGGACTTTATACCATCGGAAATCTTATGAATGTGATTAGTGGTTATTATAAATCGAACATTTTTATTGTATTTCTCGATGAAGGCCTTAAAGGCATCTTGAAACTGAGCAGACACTCTTTCAAACTCATCTAAAAAAACATATTTCATATCTGATTCAGCGTCCATAATAGAAGAGAACTTGCAAAAATCGTCAATTTTATTTCTTAAAACATCTATTGATGTAAATAGTGAAGAATTTAACTCAAGATGTGGTTTACTTTTATCATACTTACCAATAAGAATTCGAGCTAAAGTCGTTTTACCAGTACCATAGTGGCCATAAAATATAAAATTATTCGGCACGCCGTTTGTGAAATACTCACGAATTCTTGGCAGCAAAACCATATCGTCTAACGTTTTTGGTCGCCATTTTTCCCATAAAAGTAACTGGTTTACTGAACTCATAATGTTTATATACAAATAAATTACAAAAGTTAAATTTAGAAGACCTCTGAAATTATATATAGTTCAATGATTGGTGAAAGGTTTAATTTTGAAGATGTTTTTTTTAGAGACCTTACTGTTTGTGTATTGGACACTTTTGAAGGTCAAATAAAATGGGTGAATCGATTCAGCTCAGGTGATGTAAATGTGAACGTGCCTTTTTACTATTCGTTAACAGGAGATGAGAGGTTTTTACTAGACTCATTTAGCGATGATATTGTATCTGAAAATCGTTTTGTTGAATTAAACACTGATATTATTCCGAGAGGCCATTTGACGATGACAGGATTTAATATTAGGTCTGACGAATTTGCAAATCCGAATGTTTGGCTTAGAATGGTAGTAGAGAACGAAGTTGAAATTAGAAAGGTACTGGCTAAGGTTAGAAGCGTTCCGATTACAGTAAATTATGATCTAACAATTTTACTCTCTTCAGAAGTTGATACATTTAAGTGTTCTCAAGCTATTATGGACACACTTTGGATGTATAAGTATATGTATTTTGAGTATAATTTTATGAATATAGATGCTATAATATTGATGCCGGATACGAGCACAATTACAATTGGCAGAGAAAAAAATCTTACATCAGATAATAATATCACTCTGAAAGCCACCTTTGAAGTTCATACCTATTACCCAGCAATGAGAAAAGATCGAGTTAACATGGAAGGGTATCCTAGATTTTACGGCGATGGATCAACCTTTGAAGAGATCACTGGGGAACCGCCGACATTTTTTCCAATTGGCCAGTGGCCAGCAAGAGCAACCTCTCCTGTCGGTCCCCCTTTCGATGGGGTTCTTACTTCAGAGTTGGAACCACCATTCAACGAACATCCATTTCCACCTATGACCGGGACCAATGGAGGTGGAGCAAATGGAGGCACAGGCACAACTGGAGGTGGAGCAACTGGAGGCACAGGCACAACTGGCGGCGGCACACGACCAATCAATTCAATTTTCCCGGAGGATTTTCCTAGAAAAGAAAGAAATCCAAGTCTTTTTAATGATCCAGATTATTTTGTAGTAGCCCCTAAAAGAACAAGGTGGTTCAACAATATACTACAAGCTCGTGAAAAAAATGCTAGACTAAATAATCCAAATGCCAACTCTAAACCAACTCCACCATCAGGTGGGCCAAACCCGCCAAAAAATCCTAATGCGTAAACTAAAATTATTATTACCTAACTAAACAAAATTGGTAAAAATTGACTTTTTGGTAATAATATATAGAGTAATAAACTAAAAAAAATATTTTAAAAAAATATGAAGAATCTTAAATTAGAATTGTTCAATTTCAAAAGGAGTCTAACATTAGACCAATCAGAAATTTGTCAAATTGTGGAAGGTCATATGAATGCTTGTGATGAACATTCAGAAAAAAACATTGTTATTTCATTGAACGAAAAGTTAAAACCATACACTTATGACAAGTCTGTAAAGTTCTTACTCGAATCGCTAAATAATGACATGTCAAACTACGAGTTGTTATATGAGTTAAAGAATTTATACAATGTTATTAACTCAAAAAACCAAGGTGAACTCTATAGACAACCTATCAATGTAATTTTACAGACAATTAATTTAGATTCCGACCAAGATAGACTATCAAAGGTTCTGAATGAATTAGCCGTTTACGATTGGGTTCCCGAAATCAAACTTTTTGTTCATAATTTAACAAAATCTCCCGAGAAAAGATCAAATTTACTAAGTGGTGGTAAGTCAGAGTCGGTATACACGCTCGTAGAGACGGTCCAGGATGGCCACATAGCATTGATTAAAGATTCTTGGTTTCTTTTAACTGAAAATTCTATTGAAAAAACTCTTTTAGAAAACAACACCGGAAATGAAGAAGAATTGATGACACTACGAACTCTACAAACAGCTATGAGTTATGCGACAATCTTTGAAGATAGGATAAACTTCAGAATTTCAGAATATCTAACACTTGGTATGTCTGTGTCAAAAAAGGGTTTACTTTATGTAAACGATGATGAATTGAACGAAGAAACTACTCTGGAGTCTCTATTCTCTTCCCCTATTGTTCCGATTGTAAACAAAAATTTCTACCCAATGCTACAAACAGTATCTGAAAACTTAGATAAATTTGTTGAATTAGATGTAGTCAAAAGAGTTTCAAACCTAATAAATCCGTTTTTAGAGTGTTTTGCATTTAACTATAGAAATAATGTATACTTATACAGATGTGATGAAAGATATGGCAATTCATTCTTTAAATACGAGTCGGCTTTGGAACTAGTTAACGAAACTAAAAATGAGCTGAACTATGATTTAACATATTTCTTTGAAGACAAACTTTCTAAAGAATTAGTTGTTAAGAGAAAACTTGAAGATAAAGAAAGAGAAGTTACACTTAAATTAGAAGACGTTAATTTCAATATTGAGAAGGTCAAAAGTTCAATTAGATTGATTGGTGAATCACAAGTTTTAAACACCGCTCTGTCAAACTTAGAAAAAAGAGCTAAAGTTTTAGAAATTGAATTACTATCAATTAAAGAAACTCAATACAGAGAAAGAACATCACTTTAATATTGTACATAGCTTAGAAAACCCTCTTACGAGGGTTTTTTTCATTTTAATAAACTTTTTTTTGACATAAGTATATAACATGAAAAATATTAGATTTTAACATGATTCGTTTAGTGAGAAAATTCAAAAAAATTCTAAAATCAAAACTAAATAAAAAATACTTTTCTAATTTTTTATTCGAAAAAATAATCCCAAAGCCATTTATCTAAATAATAAAGATCTCTTCGTAGAGATTATCGTGTCTAAAGCACAAGGAAAATTAACAAGAAACGCAGAAAAAATGCTCGAGCTTCTAGCAAAGAAAACTGTAAAAAAAATGAGATACTGGTCAAATGACGACAAATTAGATTGTTATCAATCGGGCCTGTTAGATATGTTTCAAAACTGGTATAATTTCAATGAAGAAAAATCGACTAACGCATTTGCCTACTTCACCGAGATATTTAAACGCGGCTTGGCCAAGGGATTTAACCAAATATACCTAAAGAAAGGAGACAGCGATAATCAAATAAAACTGCTCTCTATTGAAGGATCTAATGAAGGACAAGGTCTACACTCAATTTAGGAAAATAAACTCACCAAAAGCGATAAAATGCACTAAATATCTCTAAGAGATTAGACATCTAGTTGGAGTAAACAGTGGTTATCATTCTATGAGCGACTAGGTAAGGGTCGCAGTTAGAAGCTGGTCTTCTATCTTCAAAATATCCCCGGCCTTGAATTGTTGCCTGAGCGGGTATTCGAATTGAGGTATCACGGGTGCTATAGCCAAAACTAAAATCGTTGATTCCAGAAGTTTCATGGTGACCAGTTAATCTTTCTTCGTTGAATAGGCCATAAACATTAATGTGGTCTAAATGGTGTCTTTCTAGTTTTTTCATAGTCTCTTGAATTACTTCAAAACCACCCTGTTCTCTCATCTCTTTTGTTGAGAAATTGACATGACATCCGGTTCCGTTCCAATCACCTTTTAATGGTTTAGGATGTAACGAAACGTTGACGGTGTATAACTCAGCCACTCGCTGTAAAATATATCGTGAAATCCAAAGTTGGTCAGAGCCATTTAGTGATGTGACCGGGCCAATTTGATATTCCCACTGACCAAGTAAAACTTCGGCATTTATTCCAGAAATATCGAGTCCAATTTCCATGCACATGTTCATGTGTTTTTCAACAATTTCTCTACCGATGACGGTGTCGGCTCCTATGCCACAATAGTAATCTCCCTGTGGTCTAGGTGTTTTAGTTGGATCGTCTTCTACAAATCCGAGAGGGATTCCAACGCCATCAGAAAACGGTCTCTGTGGCTTGTGAGTGAGGGTATATTCCTGTTCCCAGCCAAACCAGGGGAGGTCGTTTTTTTTACCAGTTTCGAGCAATTCTAACTCATTTAATTTTTCTTCCAGTCTTCTTCTATTATTTGAGACATGTGGTGAACCATCAGGGTTCAAAACCTCGCAAAGTATTAGTTTGTCTCCAAATTCTCTAAACGGATCATTAACTACAAAAACCGGTTTAAGTAGACAATCTGTATTTTCTCCACGGCCGGCTTTAGCCTGATTTGTAGAACTTCCATCAAAAGACCACAATTCGTAGTCATCCGGTTTATTTGAATTTTTATACAATTTTTCACCGCTTTGTAAAAAATTTGATTCGATAATTTTAGTTTTGCTTCTGAGCTTTTGGGGATTTGAACCGTCAAGCCAGATATATTCCAATTTATATTTCATAACAAAGTATATATTAATTTCAAAACAAATGTTTATCAAAACCATATATTTTTTTGATTATTATATGAAACTATCTTATATTCAACTTTGGGAAATATTACTAACAGATAACTCCATACAATCTGATGGCTGTTCTTTGCATCTTACTATAGCAGATAGAGATTTTTTTTTAGATAAGATGTCACAAAGCAATGATGAAAGACCCTGTGGCATTTACGAAAAAGTTTTTGTCAGCGATTTGATTTGGGAGATTGTGAAAAAAGAAAAAAGTGTGCGAATATCAGAAGTTGAATTTAATAATTCATTAAATCTTAAAAATATTAAAGTTTACGAAAATGTTTAATCTTATTTCACTACTTTTTATCTTCTCTAATTTTTATTTTATCTACCATTATAAAAGACTAGATGAACCGATAAGGGTCAGAGATTACAGTAAAAAATTGGACTTAGTTTATTATATTTCAAAGCCGGTTTTTTTTATTTGGGTGTTGGTTGGTATCATGTTTTCTATTTCCAATATCTACCTTTATCTTGGTCTAATAAGTTTTCTGCGTATTCCAATTTATTACACCAATAAATCAATTTACTCACGTTATCACAGACTTATTCCAGTGTTGAATTTGGCGCTCTTAATTTTGTTATTATTTGGGTTATAAATTAAATTTTTTTAAGTGGTCTTCTGTTATTATTATAAACTCAAATCCTTTTTTTTGACACCAAGAAATCATAGTGTCCCATTTTTGTTTATTTTTATAAGCCATTTTTAGATCGTATTCAAAGTTTTTGAGTTTCTTTCCCCGGTTTTCAGGAATCTCTAATCTACCTTCATTCAGGGCTAACACCATGTTATATTCTTTTTGAGGTTTGACTTCAACTACTACCTTTTTTGTTAGAGTCTCATTAATTTTCATTTCATAATAAAAGTCAGGATAGTACGAGTGTTCTTTTATTTTAGTATCACCTTTATCAAAGTGTGTCATCTGGTATGGAATTTTCAAACATTCCGCGCCCCAAATAGATATTTTATCATTGTGGTCTAACCAAGTCATTATCTTTTTCTCCCAACTGCTTCGAAAAAATACGCCTCCAAGTGAATTTAATTTCAGCACTTTTTCTTTAAACTTTGGAATATAATTGCCCTGGTTATAGTTTGAATTATTAGGTTTAGCGTTTAACATATTTTTATATATAAATAAAATAATGCTTGGCTATATGGGTGAATTATATGATAGATTTAAACTAAATAAATTGGTTAATTCTGACGACCCGGTAAGTTATTTCAAAGAAAACTCAATAGATTTTTATAAATCTTACACCAAATCAACTGAACAAATAAAAGCAATTCCCGTAAGACTGATGATACCGGGAAAATTTTATTTTCTACATTACAAAGATGATACAAACTGGATTAAATGGTCACCTGTATTTGTTGTAGAAGAAAAAAAATCTTATGGTTTTCACTGTATGAATTTGAATTTTATGCCTCTTGAGATTAGAATTTTATTTTTTGATAAATACATTACTGATAAAGATTTTGAGTCAGACGCGGAAAAAAAAGGAAATCACTTTATCAAAGTCAAGCCAGATATGGTTCAGAATGAACTAAAGAAAATTAGAATGAATCACTGTATGAAATTTTATAATTCTTCACAAATTGTTACTTGTCACCGTATCATGTTTGATGACTTACCTAATTTTTTATTTTCTTCTCATCCAATGTTTAAATATGACCCTAAAAAATTAATTCAAATATGGAAGAAACAAGCTTCTGAATCTGAGAGAAGAGGTGATGAGATGATGAAGTTAACAATAGAAGACTTATATAATTTTGACAAAGAATTTAAACATCGTTTTGATGTGTTAAAAGGTCACATTGATAGATTTAGAAAAAGTGTTCAAAAATGGGGATAATCTATTCAAAGATTGAATCAATCATATTGTCTCGATAAATTTGTTTAGTGATGTCTCCCAGTATAGAATCAACCAACTTGTCATAAACATCATCAGAGTTATTGAATTCATATTCTTTAAGAATAGACAAATTTCTATTATACCAACCATAAAAATAATCACAACAACATTCAATTAATTCTTCAAATGTTAAATCATCTCTTAAAAAATAACTACAATGAAGTATTTTAAATCCAAACGGTTGATGAAGATTTGTTCCCCAGTCGTCATTTTCGTATGAAATTATAAAACAACGGTTCCAACCTATTTCTATTGTGAATCCCAGTTCCTGTATTTTATCTAAGTGGTCGGTAAATTGCATAATTAATTTGTTCTCTCGTATGATTGGAAAACACACACAAAAACTAAATCTTGGTTTCCAGTATTAAAGACCTTATGAAAAGCGCCATCTGGTATTAGGATAATATCTTCAGATTTTACTTCTATTTTTTCATCATCTAACTGAATGATACCCGTTCCACTTTTAAAGAAATAGACTTCCTCTAATCCAGGGTGTGAATGACCAGAAGTTTCTTTACCAGGGTGTAGAATTGTCTTTGATACACAAAGATTACTTAGAAATCTATTATCTTCAACTACATATACTTCTGTGTCTCTGATAATCTTTCCCAGTATAACATCACTATTAATTTTCATATTTAGTTTGTATTTTTTTATAATTTTTGACCAGTGATTGGATCATAATTTAGAATCAATAGTTCCACTCCTTTTTCAGCTTTACCCTTTGACTCATGATTGTTACCGCCGTTTGCAGAGCTTCTGTTGACTTCTTTTTCAAACCAAAGATATTTATCTTTCGGTAATAACTCTTCTAAGAGTGGAAAATAATAGTATGATAATGACCATCTACTTTCAATACCCTTAATCAATTCTAAAAGTCTTCTGTGTGAGGCAGGTCCAAATACACCCTCTGCATCAGACCCATACCAGAAAAGCCTCTTAGCATCGTCTTCGCCCTTTGATTCGTCAAATCTAGCATAAGGAGGGTCTAAATAAATGTAAGTTTCTGGGCTATCCCATTTTAAGATTAGTTCTTGAAAATCAATATTGTTGAACTCGGTGATAGATTGTAGTTTCTGTGTATATTTATTTTTCTTTAATTTAGATATTAAAGATTCTAATTTAAGTTTATCCGTATCTTTTTTATACCCAGTAAATCCACCGCCTCGTGGATAGACACTGGAAAAACTTGAAGTGATAAGAAATGCGTAAATTGCAGCTCTTTTAAAGTCACCCATTTCAAAGTCATTGTTGTCTAAAAAATCATTGTCTACATACTTTCTATAGATAGATTTATAGAAATCCCATTTTTTTTGGGGATCCGTTTCGGTTGTATTAAGAATTGTTTGTTTCAATTTTTCTAAAACATATAAAAACTTTTCTGGCTCAGCGCAACACTTCATTAGATTGACTTGGTGTCTATTTTTATCGTTATAAACCACATTTTCAAAATTTAATGTATCATCGTCCATGTAGGTAGCAAAAGAACCCGAAAACGGCTCGAGGTAATTTTTGACGCCTGTTTTGGGTATTTTTTTGTTAATGAAGTCAAGAAAAACGGAAGAACTCTTTCCTCCAAAATAAGAAATAACAGCGCACATTTTATTTAAATTTAGTTAAGGTTTATTTTATATTCTAAAAATTAATATTGTTTCTTTTTTTGAGTAGACCACAATTTGCTACAACTGGTCTTCTAATGAGGGTCTTGTTTTTTTAATCAGTTCTAATCTAACTTTCATTAAAATTTTACCTAAATTATTCTCACCAGTGTTGCCGCATTTTAGACAATTACAATTTCCCCAAAAATTATCATGCCACCAGTTTTCTTCGACTAATTCAAAACCAACAGTGTCAATTAGTTGTTCGGCTAAAGATTCATCAGAGAACTTTTGTGTTATTGCTAAATTCATAAAATCTAATTTTTTTTCACCCCAATCTGTTCGGAGTGTGACTCTTTGTCCTATTTTTTTAACATCTTGGGCTAGTGGAATTTTTGAAATAAGTTCTCGTAAATCCGGAGCAGTGTAGTATTTTCCATCTATAAATTGCAAAGTGTTTACTTTTAGGGCAACATAGAAGTGCTCTACAGATGGGTAAATGATTCCTTGGTGTTCTATTTTACACGGGTAGAAATTAGAAAGAAAGTAATATCGACCTTGAAATTTCGTTATCTTTGACATATAGATTATATATTGTAAAAAGTAAAAGTCCACTCTAGGTGGACTTTCTAATTGGTGGAGATGACGTTGCACTGCCCAACGTGTCTTCTTTAGTTGATAATAACTATTCGTTCACAAGCTTAGTCACTTTTTCTAAAGTGGCAAAATAGATGGTTTTTTTGAAAAAACTTCTAAAAACTAACAAAAACCGGTTCCAAATTTACTGTCTGGTTCAGTTGTAGATTTTTTACAATTAAGCAAATTGTAGCTCTTCTACTTTGAGCAGGTTGTTTTGTAGGGCCGCTACTAAATCTTCACGAGTTCCTACTTGATTTGTGTTGCCATTTACAACAGTGTTATCTAATTTATTAGTCGGATATTTAACAAGCCGACACTTGCATAAAAACCACCTGACTACGAATCTATTCTATGACATCCCCAAATGTGTTTCAATATATATATCATATATTACAAACCAAAAAAAGTTGTTAAAAAGGAAGTCTGCTAGAATTGCTTTCATCACCTATATAGAATTCAAAAACAAGAACCCCGGTAGAAGCACTTTGCCAAATATCAAAATCACACTCGTATTCAGATAGAACATCTTTTTTAAGTTTGTTAGCTACATCTAAAGCCGAAATAACGGCTTTAAGCGTTGTCGTTTTTGGCAAATGGCATTCTATAATAATTTCTTCGTGTTTTTTTGATGTCACTCTGACGTCTTTTAATCCGGCGTTTCTAAACATTTGTCTAAGTAGTGAGTGTAGGTTTTCTAGATCGTCTTTGTCATCTTCTTCGTAATCTGGGTAATCATCGTAATCGTTATCTGAATTAAACTTAGGATTGGAAGATTTACCTAATTTCTCAAAATCGCTCTCATCATACCAATCATCGTAGTAACCATAATCTTTTGTAGAATCGTCTTCATAATCATACCCACCTTTGTCATTTTGGTTATTAGCAGGTAGATCATCGTTTAAGTGACTCAGGTCATCTTTTCGAATAGCCTCTTTAATAAATGTATTAAATTGTTTAATTTTCATTATTTTAATTCTATTTTAAGGTATGTTTTGTCGAATGAACAAGCATCTGACAATTTATATTTTGTTAAAATATCCTGGATATTAGCAATACCCATATATACATAATCTAAATTTGGTTCTTCTAAGTCTATTCTAATAAAAACTTTATCCAACTCACCAATCACTTTTACTTCGAGCACTGATTTACTATTTTTTATTTCACTGATTAAGTCTTTATATTTAGCTAAAATTTCTTGATTAAAACCTACTTTTCTAACGGTAGGTAATGAGTCCCAATCTACTTTGGTTGAAGCTATGGCTAACTTTTCTAAGAATGTTATATTTATCATCTCAGAATTTCTGTGTTCGTTATAATATCCAACTGATATGTTGGTGCATTCGGCAATATCGTCCATAAAAGACGCCGAATCAGTGTAGACTCCGGTAGTATCGAGTGACAAACTAACTCCACCTTTTGAGAATTCTTTAGCCAGAGCTTGTCCAAACTCGTTAGAACAGCACTGTCTACCTAATTGATGTGTGATAACCGAAGTAGTCCTCCTTCTATCAAAAGAAACGCATCTTTTAATATTCTGTAGGTAATCAACGCTGGTAAAAATACCAGAAAGAGCATTTGAGCCAATTCCTCCTCTTTCTTCGCCTATAAAAAAGTAATATAAACCTGGGACATTATTTGCAATCATATATAACATAACCGTTGTGCCAGCTTTGTCGTCTGCTCCAAGTATTGACTTACCATCTGTATGTATGATTTCATCACCAGATCCAGTTTTTATAAGCCTAAAAGAATATCCTTCTTCACTAACTCTACCTCTGACAGATAGTAAGTTTATATCAACTTGCTCTCTATCTGCTGTATCTAAGTGACAGGTAAACATAGTTTGTGGATTACTCGGACCAACTATCTTGTAGTAATTTCCAATTTCATCTCTTTTAAGATCACTTGGTAAAAACTGCAACACCTCTTTTTCATGTCTACAATCTGGAAAGTGTGGGTATGTTTTTGTAGTAAGTGATATAAATGTTCTACGAACATCTTTTGGTGTAAAAGAGAAATTTGGAACTTCAATTTTTTCAGACTTTATTTGTTCACCAGAGTCTCCTTCATATGCGATTTCATTGTACAGTGTGATAAAATCTCTTATATCTGCTTCGGTAAATAGGCTTGGCCAGTAGTATCTTAAAAATTTTCCAATTTTCATATCATATTTTTTGTCTTCTACAGTCACTAAAAAGCAAAAAGGTTTAGTCGACACATCAACGTAAGAAATTCCAAGTCCATTAAAATATTTAGAAGTAGGTTCACCCAGCCACATCATTTCAAAGGCTAAGTATTCATTATTTTCTTCCATTGTAATAAGAATTTCTTCTAATTTTTCAGAATACACAATTCTTGGTGGTGTCCCTTTGCCGAAGCCAAAGTTTTTGTCATTAGGGGTGATAGATTGTGTTGCTGATTCGAAAAATTGTCCGAACTTGAATAATTTCATAGAGTATATATTAAATTTAAATATAGATTATATTTCTGTTAATAGTGTCTATGAAAGCCCTGCCTGTTGCGGGTTTATTACTTTCAATAAAATCAACATCTTCATCGTTTAATGATTTGTTAGATAATTCTCTTATTTTTGTCAAAATTTCCTGGTTTGGTGTAGTTGAAACATTTTTAGAATAACACCACACTATTGGGGTGTTTGTTTGACTTTTTGCTTTACTATTTTTTTTAGCAATTTCTGCCGCTCTTTTTAACACAAACTCTGGTATTATGTCATCTTTAAGTGCCTTAACAAGAACGTGGCTACCAGGAAATCCAGCGGCATGCAACCAAATATCTTTTTCACTGGGGTAGACACCACCTATTGGATTAGCATTAGTGCCACAAAATTTTGACGTTAGAAAGTGATTTGATTCTTTGTTTCTACCCCAATAAACATCATAGATGTTATTTGGATTAAATTCGTCTACAATTTTTTGATGTTTAATATCAACGTTATTTTTTTGTAATTCTTTTAACTGAATTGATATTAAATTTTCTAAAACTTGGTTTTTTGAAAAGTTATGAAACTTCTTTATTTTTTTCATAGATTATATATTAAATTATTTAAAAACAAAAAAGACCCATTAATGGGTCTTTTTTGTAAGTTTTAAGTAGTAGAACTATTAGTTCAAGTACTGACCAGCGTCAGTAACTTGGATAGTCATAAACTGTTTTTGTGGGAACCAACCAACTTCTGTTACAGCATATCTTGATCTCAATAACATTCTTGGAGCAAATGTAGCCTCAGAGATGATAGAGATTGATTGTGCCATCAAGTAAGGAACGAAGATGATACCTGGTTGATCAGGATTGTTCTTTCTTCCTAAAACGATTCTGTTGTCGTTATATCTCATATAAGGGTCAACGTAGATAGAAATATCACCGATTGAACCTACTGGGTATAATTGACCAGAAGCATTCATTTTTGATTTAACAGGGTTAATAGTATATCCAGCGATATCAGAAAGAGCAGCAGCAAGACCTCCATTTGTGATAAGGTATTGAGCAGGACCTACACGACCTTCAGTAGCGATGAAGTTAGAAGCGTGAACAATCTTAGTGATTAATTTACGCTGAATAGCGTGAGTTGTTTCACCACCAGGACCTGTAGATGTAGCATAAGATGTATCTAAGTCGAAGATAGGATTACCACCAGCATTTAATGGAGCTGATGTTCTGTTCAAAGTTCCTAATTCGAAGACTTTAGCAACGATTTGTTTTGAAATTGTTTGAGACAATTCGTTAACAAGAATAGATTCCATTTTTTGAACGATGTCCATACCTGTGTTAGCTTTGATATCTTCGATTTCGGTTCTTCTAAGTGCTGAAGATACTTCGATAGTACCAACTGCTACAGTTTTAGAAGAAATTTTAGGACCGATAACTCCTGGGTAGCTATCATCATCAGCACCTCTATCCATTGGATACTGTCCGTTAAATCCTGAACCATACTGAGCCCAGTTAGCAGAGAATCCAGGGATGTGGTCTTCAAGAGCCGAAACTAAATCAACTGATGGGTTAATTGTATTTTGACCAGCAACTGATGTAATTTGAGAAAGCATAGAAGACGTTCCAGTAAAGGTGTTTCTATTTTGGTCGAAAGCGAAAACAGATCCAGCAGAACCAACTGCAGTGTGAGCAGTGTTGAACTGTCTGAAAGCTCTAAACATTGGGAATCCGTCGATTCTTGAGAATCCTAAAAACTCAACGATACCTTGTTTAGAAGCTGTTCCAGGTATAGTTTGAGAAGCAGTTGCATTTAATCCACTTTGACCAGTTCCGTTAATTGAATAATAGAATGGTCCATTTTGTAAACCTCCTGTTGATTGGTTGATAGAAGCACCAGCACCAGTCAACATTGCAGATTTAATAGTGCTGATGTTTGTAGCATTCAATTTGAATACTTGTGGTCTTTCATCTGCATCACCTAATCTTGCGTCATCATAACGGAAGTCGATAAAAAGAAGGTCGATTTTTGGACCAGGAGTTGGTTTAACAGCAACAAGGTCAAGACCGATTGTTTGAGCTGCGATTTTCATCGCAACTGGAAGTAGGTTTTGACCTACATCACCTGAACCAGCAGCTCCGGTCCAGTTAGCACCTTGAATGGTACCTGTTGGGTTACCAACACCGATTACAGGGTTAAGGACAGCACCCATACCTGTAACGTTAGAAGCGTTTACATAAGCATTCTCGTTGATTGAGTGGAACTCAGCATATTCTGACATCCATTCTACTCTATCACCTTCAACTCCCATGTTTTCCAAAACTGGAGACCACTTCTTAATAGCTTTTTGTTTGTCTATTCTAATGTGTGACATAATTTTTTTTATTTTTTTTTATTATCTATAGAAGCCCAATTGAGACTTTTAGATTAAATGTTTTTGAATCTTTCTAAGATAGCCTTAGCTTCTTTGTCTGAAATTTTTTCTTCTTGGATTAACATTTCATGAGAAACTAATTGTTTCGTATAGGATTCGTTTTTTTTGAGATTTCTAGTAGACCAGAAATGCTCAACTTGTGATTCAGTCATTAGGACTTCAGCAGGGTACAATCTAGCTTGTGAAAGAATAGATTTTTTGCTTGAGTCTGTTAACTGTTCCCAGATTGGCTTAATGTTTTCAGGCATCAATCTGATAACTCTTGATTCAAGAGATTCATTTTTAGCTGACAGTGATTCCGCGATTAGACTCAGAACTTCTTTCTGAGAGAAATAACTTCTTTCGTTTATGTGAAGTTTAACAGATTCTTGTTCTTCGTCAGATAGTGCGTAGAAACTGTCTACTTGTGACTTGTTTAAGAACTTCAAGAAGTTCAAATCAGTCGATTCAGAAACTTTTCGTTTTTTAGCTTCTTCAATAAGTTTATTTATAGATTCTGATAATTCAGAATCGTCTTTTCCAGATACCAAGTAATCCCTTTCATTGTCTTCATCTTCTTCGTCTTTGTTTTTCCAAGCCTCTTTGTTTTTTGACGGGATTCCATTATACTCATAACCGTGATTTCGTCCTTTACCTTCTTCTTCTTCTACATTTTCAAAACCAGCAGCCGATAAAGAAGGAAACTCATGGCTCATTCCGCCATTTTCAAAAAGTCTCCCAGTTTTCGAATTCAATTTTTCAACAATCATACCTTGGTAGGAAATAGATTTATCTAGATTTTCAGCGATATACTCAGAATAAGCAATGTTGTCATCTAAGTGTTCTGCGATGTACTCAGAGTAAGCGATGTTCCCTTCAACGTGTTCCGCTAAGTATTCAGAGTAAGCGATTGAATTATCAACATGTTCTGCGATATATTCTGAATAAGCAATGTTTTTGTCTAAGTGTTCTGCGATATACTCAGAGTAAGCAATGTTTTTGTCTAAGTGTTCTGCGATATACTCAGAGTAAGCAATGTTTTTGTCTAAGTTTTCTGCGATATACTCAGAGTAAGCAATGTTTTTGTCTAAGTTTTCTGCTAAATATTCTGAGTAAGAAATATTCTTATCTAAATTTTCAGCAATATACTCCGAATAAGAAATGTTTTTGTCTAAGTTTTCAGCAACATATTCTGAATAAGAAATGTTTCTGTCTAAGTTTTCTGCTAAGTACTCAGAATACTCGATATTCTTGTCTAGGTTTTCTGCGACATACTCTGTATAATTGATTGCTTTTTCAAGATTTTCCGCTAAATAGTCGTTGTGTCTAGCTAATTTTTGGGTTGTAGATTTAAGAGATTTATTTTCATTAACTACAACTTGAATTTTTTCAGCTAAATAATCTAAGTATTTAACTACTTGTGAATTAGTTGAATTTAATTCTTCGTAGTATTCTAATAACTGTTCCATTTTTCTTGGCGTCAAATTACCTTTTGATAAAGCAGTTTTAACTTCTTTTTTAGTTGAAGCCAACTCGTTGACTAGATATTGTGAATAATCAGTCAATTGTTTTTTGGTGACAAAATCGTTTGTGTTCATATTAAATAATTCATTTATTTTTGACTCGTCGGACATTTCATATATCCTAAAGTTGGTATTTTTGCTAAATCCTAAAGATTCATTCAGTGGTTTGACACTCATTCTAGCCGAAGCAAATCCTGGGTCAGCTACTATGTCGTAAGTAAAAAGTTTTTTTAATGAGACCGATCCATCTGATTCAGTCACCCCAGCCGCTCTGGAAGAAACAAAAACTGGACATCCGTCGTCAACTAACGCTCTGGCTTCTCTACCCCAGTAGGTGGTAAGTAATCTGATTTCACCCTCTACTTTATTTGAGTGTTTAACATAATTAACTTTTTCAATTATGTGAGATGCTCTAGCAAGTGATGTATCAAAAACATCCGGATGGTCAAATTCACCATAAACTGCACCAAGCGTGTTCATTCGCTCTTTCAACTCATCAAGCGCAGGTAAAAATTTATCAGCAGTATAGATTCTTTCGTTTCTATTTTTTATACCGAACTCTGTAAAAGTTCCACCCATAACGTATTCTTTTTTAGAAGAATTTTCCCTGATAAGAGATGATGTCGAATTTTCAACTATTAATACTGGTTTCATTTAAAATAATTATTTTTGTGGTTCGATATTATATATTCATACCTCTTTGGCTATATTTCACAAAGGTGGATTTTTTATAGTTCAATGGAGACCTTTGAGAATAAAAAGCCATGTAAATTATAACACAGAGGTTATTTTAATTTTAATAAATAAAAAAAAATTACTGGATTTTTTATGATTTTAACACGCGAAATTGGAGTGAGAATTACTGAGTCAAATTTTTCATATTACGAAGACTTAGGTTATGAGGTATTTATAGGCGAAAACCTTATCATACCAATCGAGTTATTGTCAAAGGGTTCTCATTATAAGATTTTATGTAAGTGTGATGGCTGTGCTATTGAAAAAGAAGTCATTTTCAAAAACTATATAAGTTATAATAATAATTGGGGGGAGTACTACTGCCGTAAATGTTCAGAATATAAAAGAAAAAACACGCTCAAGAAAAACTTAGGTGTCGAATATCCCATTCAAAATCTAAAGATAATGAAGAAAATGAAAAAAACTTTGGTGGAAAAATATGGGGTTGATAATATTTCAAAGATCTCAGAAAAAAAATATAAAAAGTCGATTAATCGCCAATGATCAATCAGGTGCCCTTTTATATAAATTGTGAAAATTTGAGAATTGAAAATTATAATAAATTTCTTTCTAAATTCGACGAATGGTCGAAATTTAAAAGGGAAATAAACCTAAATTTTTTACTTAATTCACAAACGAAGTTAGAATTTGAGGTAGAATTAGATAATAGTTCTTCTGTTTATTATGTTGGATTTTATGAGAACCCCCTTTTCACCAACACAGTTTTATTACAGAAATCAGCGGCTATCATATCTAGTTTGAAGTTTATACTGGCCAAAAACTCTATAGAATCATTAGTTGTGAATTTAAATATACTTAGCACTACTTGGGGAAAAACTCTAAAAGAAATGATAGAATCCGAGAATAAACCAGATCTTTTACAACAAATAGTAGATGGAGAGTTAGTCAACTTTTATTTTTTAGTAAATAAAAATATTTCATGAAATTTTACAAATTTGAAACCAATCACACCCAAACCCAGTTTGATAAAATCGTACTTAAAATGACTCTGGTTGAGGCAGAACAGGTAGAGAAATTATTCAAAAACATTGATTGTATTGAGTATACCAATAAATTAGGCAATGAGTGTTTGTTTGCTTCGCTAAATGATTCTGATTTTAGAATCATTTGTGAACTATATGATAGATACTCTATTAAGTTCGATTTTTTAGATTTAACGGAGTCCGTTCTGTTTGACCTTCCAATTGATACTAAATTCAAGAACTCAAATGGTTCCCCTGTGTCCCTAAAAATAAAAAGATTAATGAAAAACTACAGAAAAAATTGGTTAAACTCTGACGTAGTTTTAGATAAAATCCTGGCATTGGGAATCAAAAGTTTGAATGAATTAGATTATACTATACTAAAACGTCACTAAAATCGTCAGAACTCAAACTCTCCACCACCGCCTGCTTCATCAGCAGGGGCTTCTTCTGCAGCAGGAGCCTCCTCTGTTGGTGCTTCGGCACCGGCTTCGGCACCGGCTTCGGCACCGGCTTCGGCACCGGCTTCGGCGCCGGCTTCAGCTGAACCAGCACCAGAAGCATCTTTAGCCCAATATTTTTGGTTTTCGGCTTTTTCTTCAGGTGTCAACTTAAACACATTATCCATAATCCACTCAATATGGAAGTAAGGTTTTTCTCCATTCATAATACCAGTTAAAGTAGTTATAGCCTCTGCTCTTTTTGCAAGTGTGTTTATTTTCTTCCACTCTTCAAAGACTTGGTTAGTATAAAATATCACATCAACAGAATTTAGAAATATCTCATCATCCTTTAGCTCTGGAAATTCTATTAACATCTGTAGCTTCAGTGGTTTTACTATCAGTTCTTTAAATATTGTTCTAAGTCTCATAATGAAATTGTGAAATTTAATTTCATCTCTGGTCATTTCAGCAGCATCTGTGATTAAGTTTCCACCACCACCTTCAGCCTCAAGTCTTGTAAGAGGAATTTTAGAAGCTCTTTTAAGTGCCTGGTGAAACCATTTTAACATTGTTTCTTCATTTAAGTCATGTCCTTGTGGACCAACTAATTCCATTTGAGGCGTTCCAGCGTCCCCTTCAGGAAACCAAACTTGCTTGTTATAAGGTAAGTGTTTTGACCCGTTGATTGACAGAGTTCCAAGAGTATCATCCCATTCAACTTCTTCAGAATAGTCCTGTATCAGCTGGCCAATTTGTTCTTCGGCTCGTTGTCTCGAGAGTCCTTTTACTGGAATGACAAATTTTTGATAGATAGTGGCATTAATCACATTATACATAATTCTTGTTTGTTCAAGAATTTTAAGTTGGTTGTAGGGTTTGATTAACCCCTCAACATAAGAGGTTTCAGAATAATCGTTTTGTGTTGAGTAAGATATAAAAACTATTTGCGAATCTAAAAATATTCTTCTTAATTGGGGATCTTCTGGAAACTGAATCCAAAGATGACCAACATTGGGCTCATAAGCCGGTACTAATGTCTCAGGTCGTAATCTATTGAATCCTAAGATATTTTTCTTTTTATCGTCATAAATAAACTCAACAGCGATAAAACCGTCTATTAAAAAATCTCTCATCATTTGCCAAGCTGTGATACTATCAGCAAAACCATACTTATTATAAAGTTTTTCAAAATATTCTATATACTTATCTTGAATTTCTTGTGGATAATCAGTTGGTAGAGGCCTTGGTGAGCAAAAGTCTCGTGTGTCGTTATAAACGATGGACTCGTCTGAGATAGAACTGACAAAGTCTCTTATTTCATCTTTAATTGAATATTCTCTTAGTATTCTTCTTTTATCAGCGTAAGCTTTATCTAAGTAAGGAATGGATTTCCTGTTAAGAACCGAAGCAACAGCTCTCTGAGAAAAAAAATCATACATTGAATTTCCACGAGCTGAATAAGGATCTTCGTTGATTCCTATACCTACTTGATTTCTAATAATCATGTCGTCGTAGTTCATACCGTAGTTAGAAAGAGTTCTAAGGATTCTACTAAATAAACCCTTATTTTCTACAGGAGAGTTTAATCCTAAGTTATTATCAGCCATCTAGGTTAGTCAAAATTTAAGATTATATATAAAAAAGAGATGTTCCCAAAATTAATTTTTAGGTGTAATTGTTATAACAGCTTGATACTCACCCTCAGTAATTGTTCTAAAACCTTCGAAAGAATATTCTATATCTAAATCTTTAATAGGAATCAACATCTCATCCAATTCCTCCTGAGAGAAGTCGCTGATATCTTGTGATTCATTTAAATGTTGTAAAAATTTGTGTAAATATTTCATTATTTATTCTTGAGTTTTTTATCAAGTAGTTTCGCCAAATGGTCTCCAATAAAATAGTGCATGTTCTTTAATGTATCGGTCTCAAAAGTCACTATCTCATCCATAAATTTAAATTGGTATTTATAGGCATCAACTTCTTCTTCTTCACCTCGTTCTACTTTCCAAATAGTCAACTCTACATCGTAATTATTGTTGATGTTTATTTTAAAATCAAAAGTAGTTTTATCACACGGGGTAGTCTTAAACTTAGGTTGGTATTGGACTTCAAAAATAGAATAATCAGTAATTTTTGCCCTTCTCATATAGTAATTAAGAAACATAGCAGGTGCTTCAACGAAGTCAGATAATATCTGTATATCTTCACCAAAGTCTCGAGATTTAATTATATCCAACACTTTTTCTTTAAGATTTATTAGATTTTTAAATTCAATTTTGTGATAGACACAGTTAATGTCAAAAAGGTAAATAAAGTCATTTTCAATCAATAACTTTTTATCTATATCAACTTTAAATATAAACTTTGTATGTATGATAGAAACGTCTTCAGTTTCTAATCCCTGTATAGAAACCACCATTTTGTAAAATTTCTGGTCTGAGCTAACTTCATAAACTATGTCAACCGACGAGGCTCTAGCATCTTCGTCTTCTGAAAACATATCTCTGAAAACTTCCTGAACTTCACTAACTTTTAACTCCATAATCTTATTTAAATTGACTATCGTATAATTTTCTTTTAAGTTCCATAAAGCGGTCTATATAACCGTTTCTTCTTAGTAATTTAAAAATTAGATTACCAATTGAGAACTCACCACTTTCTGATTCAAGTCCGCTTTTTCTATAATCTTTGATTTTGTTCCAGACCTTTTTTATTCTATTTTCTAATTGACTGAATTCTTTGGTTTTCGAGTCTTCCTCAATTTCATCAATTAACATCATTAGTACTTTGGACTTTTCTTTTATCATTCGTTCATTGGGTTTGAATTCAATTTTTTCAGGTATCTTTATCCATTTATTATTTTTTAGTGAAAAAACACCACCCATTTTTCCATCTTCGATTTCTTGTAGCATAACATCAGAATCTTGAATAGCAATCTCAACATCATATCCTTTTATTTTAATCTGATGAAGTGTATTCCACATTTTTTTTGCCAAATCACATAAATTTTCTACTAATTCATATTCATCATCAACATCGATGAAGTCAATAATTATATGTAAATCAAAGTCAGAATATTTTTCAGACCAATTATAATTACAAAGAGAACCACAAAGCACAATATCTTTTATTTTGGCTTGTAGATCGCATCCTTCATAAAAGTCTTTTGCAATAGTTATTAATTGCTTTCTTACCAGGTTATCAATCTCGAAGTCGTTCCATAACTTAGGGTTAAGGTCGTCTTGTAACCTAAATGATTTAATTGGAACAAATGCTCCTCTTTTTAGCTCATTAATCTTACTTATTCGCATAGTTATATGGTATTTGTAAGATATATATTAAAAATCAATATATGATTTTGTTAATCTGTTCTATAACCATATCAGAAGTAATGGCCTTTGTACATTCAAATTGCCTTTGTGTGCCTTTGTGAATTGGACACCAGTTCCAATCAGAAGCATTTAGTCGGTGGCTATTAAAGCATGAATTACAAACCGACTTATTTATCACCCGAAGGGTTTTATCGGTGGTTTCAGAGTAAGTGTCGCTAAATCCTGAAATCAAAATGACTGGTAAATCACAAGCCCACGCTAACCAACTAAGTCCTGATCCAAGACCAATAAAAAATTGGCAAGTTTCTAAGTCAGATATCAATTGGTCCAAACTTTGAGCTGCGAATTTTTTTGCTCGTAGTGGTTGCTTATTTCCCATATAACCGTCTTCTTCTCGTGAGTAAATAACAACTTCATACCCTAAGGAATTTAAGTAATCCACTACCTGTTGCCAACCGTCGGGGTTGTTCCAATATTTAGCCTGTGCGGTGGAATGAATTCCGATTCCTACTTTTTTAAGTTTCTGTGGACGTTTTAAATTTAACACCGGTCTAATTTCTTGTTGATCTAAACCCAAAATATCAGATGCGGTTTGTTGAAGTGAAGTTTTTCTAAAATCTTTTGGATTTTTATTGAAGTCCGGTTCATCGCCGTCATAAAACCAACCAATTCTATACTGAGCATAAATATTATGAACAACTTCTCCAGGGTTGACAAATTCAATATACGAGTAGTCTAATTTAAATAATTCGTTCAAAAATGTTGAAACTACCACCTGACAATTATGTTTTTTTCTAAACTCTTCGACATATGGAAACCAGGCTATTGTGTCTCCAAGTGATTTTGATTCCAGACTGATAAATATTTTTTTATCTGTTAGATCTTGTTTGTAACTCCAGACTACTTCACCAGATGCATTCTCCAACTTAAGAGTCCATATCGCAAAGTATTTTTTATTGGCCTTAGCCCACATACCGTTTGATATTTTTGTTCTAAAAAGAAGAATATCACCACTGAACATGTTAATAAAATATTCCGAATCAGGAAAATTATTTATCTCGACAAAAGGACCATCTACAAAGTTTATATTTACAGACGGACTGGGAAGCCTTATTATGTCGTCTTTTTTTTGGATATTGTTATACATGAGTTATTTATTTTTTTAGATTTCTAATACGTTACAAATATTTGTAAGATTTTGATGTTGGTCTGTTGTTATTTGATTTGTTTGTTCCATAAGACTTTCACTATAAGTTGGTAATTGTTTTAGAAATATTGGTAATTTAAAACTTTGGGCTTCTTTAACCGAAATCGGATTTAACTCTAAATTAGAGGGGAAATAAAATAAATCAGCCGCTTTATAAAAGTCATCGACATCATTTCTCTCGCCGTGTATAACGCAGTTCCCTGGTAATTGGTGCATCAACGGTCGCCAATATTCACTGAAGTTGACTGCTTGATTTCCAACAAAGTGAAACTGTATTGGTAATTCTTTAATCTGGGATAATCTTGCCAGTTCTATGAGTTCAGATTGATTTTTACCAGGAGTAAATAGACCAACGTTAAGCACATGTTTTATTTTAGGGTTAAAGTTGAGTTTTTCTTTGAAGGAATTTTTATCAAAATCTATATGTTGTATTGGATATTCCCAAACTTCAGCGTCAATATCCTGAACTTCAGTCTTAAACTTTTTTAATGACCACTCCGATACTAATATGAATTTATCTGCTAAGTAGGTTAGTGTCTTAAAATCCGTTTGTGATGAGTGTGTGGTTACAACAATTTTCCAAGTTCTGTTTTGGTCATATATTGAATTTAGTATGTCTCTATTTATAAATGTCTCTGGTATCTCTTCGAAGTGGATTACATCAGGATTTATCAAGGATATAATGTTTAAAACATCAGATTTTTGACTACTTAGTGAGTAAAAATTTTGTTGTAATAAGTTTTTTATTCTATCTCTTTGAACAACATACTTACCGCCGGTGATATCAGTCCACTCAACCACAGAAAATTGTATATCTTTTAGTGTCTCTAATTTTTTTAGAAGATACTGAGGTTGTCCTCCAGTTGATAAATGCGGAGTAATAATTAAGACCTTCATTTTTTATCTCTTATACAAAAAAACAAAGTTAGTGTTTAGTAATATATTGATTTTTTCTAAGACCAAATTTGAATGTAGCCAAGAAGCGAGGTGAAGTCGTTAGACGTTGTGCTATCCATTATCAATTGGAAATCCCCACCAGTAAACGAAGTAACATCAATTGGTGTTGATGCATCAGATAACGCGTATCTGTAGTATGTACCACTATTTGAGCACCACCCTATCGAATAGCAACAATAAGCGTTTCCCGCAGTTATAAAAATTTCCCCAAAAATTTCAGCTGTATGTCCATTTGATTGATCACCCGTAGTTGTGGTGGTAGTAAGAGTATCTGTGCCAAATTTTGTTGTTATTGAGACAGTAGGAGTATTATCAGCGGATCCCCATTTCCCAGTGACTCTAAAATGGATGATTTTAGCGTTGTAGTTGATACTATCAGTAAAGAATTGAAGTGGGAAGTTTCTTGTGCCAAAATTTGATAAACCATCCATTAAATCTTTTGAAACTCCAATAGTATAGTTAATTAAGTTTGTTCTAGAATACATCGTTCTCATAGCAACGGTATGCAAAGTATCGACATTGGGAGTTGAAGAATTTAAAGAAGCACTTGTTCCACTTGTTCCGTTGGTGCCAGAAGTCCCAGAAGTACCAGAAGTGCCAGAAGTACCAGAAGTGCCAGAAATACCAGAAGTACCAGAAGTACCAGAAGTGCCAGAAATACCAGAAGTGCCAGAAATACCAGAAGTACCAGAAGTGCCAGAAATACCAGAAGTGCCAGAAGTACCAGAAGTGCCAGAAGTACCAGAAGTGCCAGAAATACCAGAAGTGCCAGAGGTGGAACCTGTCAATTGTGTTATCTGGCTAACTTGTAAAGAAACTGATGGATTCTCCGGTCTTGCGGGATTAGATTGAGTTCCTGAAGTATATAAAACGAAGTTTATGTTTTGAGAGGACCAATACACCTCAAGGTAGTCATTTGAGTTGCATTGAACTAACCAATTAAGTGATGTTATATTCTGTTGGTTAGCATTTGAAACGGTTAATTCGGATCTGGACCAGGTAACACCGACTCCATTTTTTTCTAACCAGAATTCTATATTACCTAAACCTGGTAGCAGTTTTGTAAGTTGTAAAACTATTTCTAACTGGTATGTTCCATCATTTACTAAGGTCACTTCCGTGTTATTATTAATATAAACACCATTAGAAAACTCGGTTGAATTATAAGATATCACATTAGCGGCGGTAGCACCTGCATTTGTTTGGGTAGTTGTATCGAAGAATCTTCCACAATATCCGTCAATTCCAGAAAAAGACGTTCCGGAAGAACCAGAGGTTCCTGACGTGCCAGATGTTCCTATACCTGAAGTCCCGGAGGTACCAGATGAACCTATCCCTGAAGTTCCAGATGTAGCAGAGGTTCCTGAGGTTCCTGAAGTGCCCGAGGTTCCTGACGTTCCTGATGTCCCGCTAAGTCCAGAAGTACCCGATAATCCAGAAGAACCTGAGGTGCCAGATGAGCCTATCCCAGAAGTTCCGGATGTAGCAGATGTTCCTGATGAACCAGAAGTTCCTGAAGTGGCGGAAGTGCCAGAAGTGCCCGATAATCCAGAAGACCCCGAGGTTCCGCTTGTAGTACCTTGTAGTAGATAGGTTACTTGTGAAACTCGTAGTGAAGCAGATGGATTCTCCGGTCTCGCGGGACCAGATTGAGTTCCTGAAGTATATAAAACGAAGTTTATGTTTTGAGAGGACCAATACACCTCAAGGTAGTCATTTGAGTTGCATTGAACTAACCAATTAAGTGATGTTATATTCTGTTGGTTAGCATTTGAAACGGTTAATTCGGATCTGGACCAGGTAACACCGACTCCATTTTTTTCTAACCAGAATTCTATATTACCTAAACCTGGTAGCAGTTTTGTAAGTTGTAACTCAAGTGTTAACTCGTAAGTACCACCGTTAGATATTAAAACCTGTGAGTTGTTTGTAATTGAGACACCGTTTGAGAATTCTGTAGAGTTGAATGATATCACGTTTGCAGCAGTAGCGCCAGCATTACTTTGAACAGTGGTATCAAAGAAATGACCGTAATAAGCGTCTATCGGAACCCCAGATGTTCCTGAAGAACCTGATGTGCCATTTACACCGGAAGTTCCAGAGGTTCCACTTACTCCCGAAGTGCCGTTACCTGAAGTTCCTGAAGTTCCCGATGTTCCATTTATTCCAGAAGTTCCACTTATTCCAGATGTTCCATTTATTCCAGATGTTCCATTTATTCCAGAAGTTCCACTTATTCCAGATGTTCCATTTATTCCAGATGTTCCATTTATTCCAGAAGTTCCTGATGTGCCACTTATTCCAGAAGTTCCACTTATTCCAGATGTTCCATTTATTCCAGAAGTTCCTGATGTGCCACTTATTCCAGAAGTTCCACTTATTCCAGATGTTCCATTCACCCCGGAAGTTCCATTTATTCCAGAAGTTCCTGATGTGCCACTTATTCCAGAAGTTCCTGATGTGCCACTTATTCCAGAAGTTCCACTTATTCCAGAAGTTCCTGATGTGCCATTTATTCCAGAAGTTCCTGATGTGCCATTTATTCCAGAAGTTCCACTTATTCCAGAAGTTCCTGATGTGCCATTTATTCCAGAAGTTCCTGATGTGCCATTTATTCCAGAAGTCCCAGACGAACCAGAAACACCCGAAGTTCCTGATGTTCCACTGATACCGGTGCCACCAGTTCCGATTAGCGCTATTTGAGAATCAACATAGAATTTGGTTATTAAAGACTGTGAAACAAAAGTTCCCGTGTAATCCTGTGTATATTCTAAACCTCTCAGATTACCAACTGTGATAGAGGCAGTTTGCGAGGATATCGAAAAATTGTTATTTGATGTTAAATCTAGACTATCAAAACTTATTAAATCAATAGAATCTCCGTATAAGTCTATATTTCCAGAGTTGGAATCAACTAAAAAGACACCACCATCTAATTGAACATCGACTACAGATCCAGTCATTGATAGGTTAGAAAAGTCATTAATATTTAAGTCATATCCATTTGCATTTATTGTAGTATTTTGGGATAAAGTGCCTCCTAAAATAATTCGGCCTGAATCAAGAGATAATCCATTATCTATGTCTATCCATTGAAAATCTCCCGACCCGTCGTTAGATAACAGATAACCCGCTGTAGCACCTCCATTTAATCCAGTATTTAATTTAGAAGCAGTTAGAGAGCCGTCTATGACCTGTGCAGAAGCCGAAGGTCCAAAGATTGTATTAGATTGGGTAAATTGAATTGTAGTAGTGTTTGCAAATTGCGTGTTAGAAGGAGTTCCAGTAGTAAGTGAAATTAGAGCCAAGCTCCCAAAGTTAGAAAAGGTCCCTCCACTCATAACTAAATTTCCATTAGCAATCACAACTTGTCCATAATTAACCAATGTTCCAACTATCTCTAAATCAGCGTAAACCCAATACTGATAATGAGGTGGCACAACGATATAGTCAAAAGAATCTACATAGTATTTTACATTAAAAAGGTCTTCATTATTATAGGGTCTATTTAACTGAAAATAAGTTCCATCGTAAACCAAACTATAGACTACATTAGCAACGATATCATAAGGATTTAGCGAAACAAGTCCACTCTGAGAGGGTTTTTTTATAATAACTGGTCCTAAGTTATTAACATTCAAGGAAGCCGTCATTCCTACGTTTGTAGCAGAGAACTTTGTGAAAAAAAGAACATCCTTAGTGTAATTATCAAATATCGGAGATGAGTTAGCCGAATAAGTAGCCCCATTTGAGGTAGTGGCTACGATATCTCTGTTTTGACCCACTAACTCTTTATTCCAGGTTCCAAAAGGGAAAGGATATAAACCACCATAGGTTTCATATCTGTAAATAGAATTGTCTTCGTTATCAACTCTTACCGACATACCATCTGTTGGTGTTGTTCCAACCCACTGACTAAGTGTAGAATTCCACTCCACTACATAGCCTGATGAGAAACTGCCCCAGTTTGGACCAGTTGGTAGGTTCCCTAAAATGTATCTATCTCCGTTTGACGGAGAGAGTGGTTCGGCATTTAGAACAGAAAGAACCGAATCAATCCATTCGCCACTACCACCCGACCCAGAGCCATTAAACTGAGTCCAGTTCAAATTATCAACAATATTAGTATTAGCGAGATTATATTTTAACTGATATGTTTTATCTTGAGAAGTGACATAAACTAACATACCCCACTCGCGACGCTCTTGTATAATGTTGTTTCTACCAGAGATTGAATTAACAGTATGCAAACCTCCTTTTATTTCATAAGCATAAGCGGTAGCAATTCTATCATTTGAATCTGCTGGTCTTATTGAAGAGGTTATTAAAGTTCCTGTGTTTAAGCTCATATTCTTATTTATTAAATTATTTCAACGTCTACTGGTGAATTATATGCAGTGTTAGTAACCCAAACCTCATAGTCTGTTCCACTAAAACCGTGTGAATTAACAAAAGGTGATGATGTGCGAACCTTAGTAAACGCCGTATTAATAACTCCATTAACTTTGAATATAGGAGAGGTTGCTTGAGGAACTGTCGAAGGCCATGCAAATATTAAATACTGACCATTTCCATTTATTGATTTATAGGTTTTTGATTTACTAACTGAAAATTCTTCTCCATATAAAACCCCATTGGCTCCTGCTCCAGTAAGTGATAATATAGCAGAATCAGTACATAAAGAGGCTACAGAAGAAGCCGAGCCTGGATAAAGTGTTAGATTTGGATTTCCAATTGGAGTAAGATTTATCTTCCCCCAATATATTTTATTTTGCCAATATAAAGTTTGTGTTCCGGTAACAACATTAACACCGTCTGAAACAGAAATTATAAAAGAATTGCTCTCTGAGGCTGTAATTGGACTGAGACTATGAGTAGCCGACGAGACGTGCGTCCCAGAGTATGGAGGAAACGACTTTGCCACAGAATCAACAGTCAATGTACCAGGGATAAGAGCTACAGACCCAAGAGTCACATTATAGTTAAGAGTAACTGACAAAGGAGAACCAAACTCCAACACACCACTACCTATTGGAGAAATAGAAGGTGCGGGTCGAACATAGGGGTAAAAAACACGGTCTAAAAGTTGTTGAATAGTACCACTAAAAGTAGAACCCTGAGATACACCACCAACATTACCAGTGTAATATGACGGCGTTGGAGAATTATAAGTAACAGAGGCACTTCCCAATCCGGCCAAACTCGCCGAAAAAGAATCAATTTTTTGCCACAGAGTATAAGTGACATCTCGAACATTGAAAGCATCAATAGCCCCTGAATTATTATCTAACAAACCAAGTAATAACTCATCTACGGTCGAAAATTCATGACTCACTGAAACAGTAGAACCAGAAACAGAATATGTGCTAATTATTGCCATTTAAAGATAAGTTTTGAAATTATATATTAAAAATGGAAACCTCAATATAAGATATTATAACATGATGTTTCATGAATTAAGAAACAAAAAGATAATAGTTGCCTGATTTTGCCACAAAATCCCACTCGTCGCCGAATTCTTTTGTCAGCACAGACGTTATAATTTCCTCGCTAAGATCGTTCTCGAGTTTTTCTTTTAGTTTTTCCTCGTCAATTATATCAGAAAATTTTATTTTAATTCCCGGAAGTAACTCCTTAGTTTCTTCGATTGTTTTGGCCAATATCGACTCCATTAAGTTTAACTTAATCAGATCCATATCTTCTTGGTCAAAAACAATAACATATAAATCATTGCTATCCCAGTCTATAATCTTAAATAAATGCTTGCTAGGGTCTACTATATCTACTGCGCTTAGGTCAATATCAAAATAATTGGAAATGCTTTTTTCATGACCAAGCTCCGAATTTTCTATTCCCTTGAATAAATTAAATTTTATATTACCGTCGATATCTTGTCTAAAATTAAAACTTTCAAATGTCAACACCCCATCTAATTCCATAGCGCACCTATCTTCTATCACGTCTCTTAAAATTTTATCAGCACCCGAAATTTCATTCATGCCATTTCTAGATAAAAATTGTTTGAATCGTTTCCCATCAGGATTGAGGTAGTTTTTCAAAGAAGAAGGTTTTATTCCCCAGTCTGTGATATACTCATCGACTAATTGATTTACCTTTTGATAGTATTCATTAGCTATTTCTCGATTGTTTATCATTTTTACAAAAATAATTTTCGATATTCGAATGATTCTTGGATATCCTGAATCTCCGACTCCTGTAGAGATTCAAATTCTTCCTTACTCAACTCCTCTATATTTGTTGAATTGCAATCCGGGCAGTTAGTTAACGAGGCGTTAGCCTCGCTGAAATTATTATCGCAATCATCACAGTGATAATACATTAAATTCTGGTAATCTGTTTTACTATAGTCAACATTTCCAAATTCGAATGTTTCAAAAGTTTTAATCCATTTCATAACATATATATTAATAATCATAAATGTCTTTTACACTCGGACAATTTTAATATATAAGAAATGAATTTATCTCAACTAAAAGATTTTTATAATAAAAAACCAGTCGAGTTTGTCATTAAAGAAAATTATGATTTAATTGAAGATAACGAATACATACCAAGATTTTCCCTAAAAAATATAAAAGAAATTGCAAATATTCCAATAAATAGTCCTATAAAATACACAGATGACATTATATCAAAAGCCATTAAATATGGCATGATATTTCTTATTAATTATAAAGGCGAAGAAGACACCCATTTTGCTGGCCACGAACGAGTTATTTACCCTATGGTTCTTGGAAAGTCGTCTAAAGGAAAAAACTTACTTAGGGGCTGGCATTTAAATGGTTGGTCAGTCTCAAATAAAAGACATATTAATAAAATCTGGAGATTATTTAGAACAGACAGAATTTTATCACTAACTTTTACCGGGTCATTTTACAGATTACCACCGGCAGGGTATAATATGAATGACAGGGGAATGCGGGGCGGAATTATTGCAAAAGCCGATTTTAATGAAATTAGAAGAAATCAACAAAACCTAGTCAAGCAAAATAAAATTCAAAATAGAGAAGAAGTCGAAATGGGAACTCCCGAAAGAACGTTTGTTTCAATCAGAGTCAAAGATACAAAATCAGAAGTCGACTTATTGAATCCCTTTCAAAATGCTTATATAACCAGTGTTAAAGACAGGGCTGGTCTTAGAATCTCGTTTTTGCGTTCCATTTTTGGAAATAAATTTATAGCCGTGCTAGGTGCAATGGGTCAACCAGGAAACACTGTTAAGGTCTTCAGTGATGACGGAACTCAAGTTGGAGTATTTAAGGTTTTAGATTCTATCACCGGTGACGTGCTTAAGAGTATAAAAAATGTTAAAGGAAATTCAAAATATCAGCTTTACCTATTTGATAAGAAGATATAAAAAAACCCAAACTTCATTCGGGTTTTTCAAAAATTTCTATTACTATGTAAATTATTATCTAAAATTTCTAAATCTCCTCAAGCTTTCTTTTTGAATTTCTTCTTTCATTCTGTTGCCATCTGGTTCTAGATCACCATCTTCTATTTCATCGTCTTCATCTGACATGTTATGATCCATTTTGTGATTGTGGTGGTGAGGATCTTCGTGTGTTGCAAAGAAGTTGAATACATGTTCAATGTTTTCGGCTGCTACAGAAATATGATCTGAAGCCCAGTCATGCTCACTTAAAATATGGTCTAACATCTCTTCATCCATTTCTAGTAATTCATCCACTAATCTTTTAATAGTTTCTAAATTTGAAAAAAACATATAGTTTTGAGTCTCTTGGTGTTCCTTCAAACTCTTAAGCGTTTTTGCCAAATTGGCTCTTTTTTTCATCAAAGCTGTAATAGTTTTCTCTTCACCTTTTACTTTAATTTTAGTTCCAACTTCCCCGTTTACAATCTTTTTTAGAATACCATCAGGAATTTTTTCATCCATATCATACCCCAATTGGCGATGCAGGGCACCTTTCTTCATTTTAGTTTCTTTAATCCAGTCGTTATTTTTTTTCTCAGAATGTGGCATCATTTGGTCTTCCATTTCTCGGCACATCATTGATAATTCAGCATTAGAGCAGTTTACTAAGTCGCTCATAGAGTGACCGTTTCTACACAACATGCTACACATCTCTTCTCGAGACATATAATTTTCAAAAGTTTTTATAATTTTCATTTTGTTATTTTTTTTATTATATATTAAATAATTTATATTAAAATATTCACTACTTCAGGATAGTATCTACACACTTCTTCATTCTTATTATCATACTTGACAGCAGAAAGCACATATCTCATAGCATTTAATCTGCCAATTTTCTTGTCATTAGAATTTATCACAACCCAAGGATTTTTGGTAGTTGATGTCTGTTGAAACATTTGCCTTTTGAAGTTTCCAATAATCTCAAATTTATCTAAAACCTTTGCGTCGTTTGGAGAAAACTTCCAATATTTCAATGGCGATTGTTGCCGTAACTCAAACCTTTTAATTTGTTTATCCTGAGTAATAGAAAACCATAATTTTATTAAAATAACACCGCTTCTGTTTATTTTTTCTTCCCATTTGTTAACATTAGACATAAAATCTTGATATTGGTCTTCACTGCAATATCCCATAGCAGGTTCTACAACCGCTCTATTATACCAACTCCTATCAAAGAAAACTATCTCACCACTATTTGGTAGATGCTTTTCGTATCTTGAAAACCAGTTATTTTTTTCTTCTTCTGTTGGAATCCCCAAAGCAACAACTCTAAAGCCCTTTGGGTCTAAATATTCTGTAAACCTCTTTATAGTTGAACCCTTACCGGCGGCATCCCTTCCTTCAAACACAATTGCTATTTTCTTTCCGGTTTTTTTAACCCACTCTTGAAGTTTTAACAACTCAATTTGAATTTGATATTTTTCTGACTCGTATTTTTCTCTACCAATTATCGAACCCTCACCTTCAAATTCATCAAAGTGACCGGAGTTTCCACCCCTAAGCAGATTCACTCTTGCTTCTACCGAGGTGTAATATTCATCAAAAGTTTCTCTAATTTTACGTTTTGTGTTTCTATTTTTAAGTTCAAGAATTTGATTTACTTTTCTTAAAAAAGTTTCAACATTTAACTCTTCCACAAATTCCGGCGTGAATTCATTATTTAACTCACGCATAATGACCGGAATATCAACTTTTTCTAAATCTCCAAAGTTTAGCTGCTGGGTTTCTTGATCGTAGATGATACTAGATAGAATATAGGTTCTGTATTCAGTTAGTCTATGTAAAAAATTATCTTTCAACTTTTTAAGAGATTCTGGGTCTAGGTCAGAAACTCTGAGATCTTCTAAGATAAAGTTTTGAAATCGTTTTAACATGTAGAAAATATTGATTTTAGTTATATATAAATTTTATGAAACAGGAATTTTAAAATCCATTTGAGATAAACAAAAACAAAGATCTATGATAGAATAAAAAACTATCATGGTGTAAATGGAAAAGGTAGATAAATTTATTGAATTTTTAATTGACAACAGGTCAGATAGTCGAATAAAAATCAGTAAAAAAATCAAATATGGTTTTAGATGTTATTTTTTAGTTTTTGAAATTGATCCAGCACCAGATAAAAACACACCTTATCCTTACCGAGAAAGGATGGAAATAATTTTTGATGGTAGAAATAGATGCATTGAAGTTTATAGAGAAGATGAAGAAAATCCGATAGTTATAGAAAACGATACACTACTTGACAAATGGTCTAATAAAATAGAAGAGATATTATCAGAAAATATTGAAGACAAAGTTTTAGAAGTATTTAATAACTCTCTAAATAAATGTTTTAATAAAAACTTATACAGAGATCTGCAAATTTTAAAATTATTTAAACAAGATGACACCCTATAACCAAGAAGAGTTAGATAGAATTGCCAAAGCAAAAGAAACTAATGATAAATTAGAAGAATTTTTTAATGAAAAAAGACTTGAGTGGAACAAACAAATCGAACCCCTATTTTCTGTTATTAAAATAGACCTGACACAATCTACATCAGCAAATAAAATCTTAGAAGCACAGGCTTTAGCTCTTACATTTAGACAACAAATTGGTGAACAAATTAATTTTTTTCTAAATAAAAGGAGTCGAGAAACGACTAAAATCAAAAGGCTACGACAAGATAAATTTATTTTCTATGCAACAGGATTTGGAATCAAAACCAACTTAGGAGAAAAAGGAATACTTATTGATGGTCATTTAGCCGAAAACGACCGTATTTTGGAATTGATTGAGTCATATATTGAATTTCTAAGAGACACCACAAAAAACTTAGAGTCATTAGGGTATTCAATAAAAAACATGATAGAGTTGATGAACTACTTAGGTCGATAGTCGACTAAACTCTTTTATTCCATTTAGTCTCAACTCCAAGTTTCTTTAATTCTAAATGGCCGTCAGAACAATCATCACACAACTCTTCTTTTCCACGATAAGAAACCAAAATGTCGCCATTACAGAATTCACACTTTTCTTTTTTACCCCAAACGTCTTTTAACTTGAAACCCCTTTTTAGACTAACATTAGACAATTCATCTTTGTCTTTTGACAAAAAAGCCATAGTGTCCACATAAGGATATGTTGAAAAATCACCTTTAACCTTTACGGTGCAAACACCGTTTACTTCAGAACCTTTATAAATAAACTGCACACTTTGATTGATATAAGAAACATTATATTTTTTATACATCCAATCATTTTCGTCTGCAAATTTTCTAAACTTTATGATATCAGAATCACGATTTGTATAAACGCGGTCCATTAAAAATTTTGTAGGGGCAGGAGATTCTTTTAACTTCCAAACAAGTGCTCTCCCGTGAATTTTCCCATCTACGTCAATTAAAATAAGTAGTTTTACTTTTGTTTCATTTTCTGTATAAAGTTTGAAAGTTTTTTTTCCTTCATATTTCATACAAGATCCACCTAATGTGCCTCCACTGGAAAAATAGTTTTCTAATTTATAGTAGTTTGCAATTTCGTCTCCGGTGACCAATTTAAATTGCAGACCAGACTCAGTAGTTGCTTTAAATGCATTTACAAAATCTTCTAAATCTTTATCACTGATAGTTACGCCAAGTTGTGTTAGCATGTATCTAATCGCTCTTCCTACTTTTAATTCTGACCTACCGGGCATCTCATAGGGAAGTGCCGGACTTTCATCTTCATTCCAGTCATCCCAGGGAATTCTATTGGAACTTATAAAGGTAACTTTATCGTCTTTATCACTTATATCAAAAAAGTTTTGAGATAACTCACCAACCTCTTTTTCACCGATAGCACTAAGTAAGATTTCAGCAATTTCACC
>Ga0214923_10000549_pt1 | contig 56446 bp, 96 predicted proteins | sample LL1510_MetaG_FD_177993 | JGI IMG/M metagenome (GOLD analysis project Ga0214923, IMG submission 177993) | Freshwater microbial communities from Lake Lanier, Atlanta, Georgia, United States - LL-1510 | ecosystem: Environmental > Aquatic > Freshwater > Lake | place: USA: Georgia | collected...
TGTTTTTTATCAAGGTTCATTCCAGAGTTCTGAATAATACAGTCAAAGTTATTCCAATCATATAAATGCTTGTCCAAAGCACACTCACTTGGTGACTTGGAGTGATATGGATCTAAATCAAGTCTAATAACAAATCCACCAGCATTTTTTATAGCTTCAACCTCATTAGGAAATCTGCAATCTGCTATTATCGCTAAATCTAAATTATCTCTTCTGATTCTATTTATTGTTGCATCTACCCAAACACTATTTTTAAGAGAGCGAAAAATATCTGTTCCAATAATTTCCATAGCTGCTCTGGCGGTTAGTTTTTTATTATCCCAAGTCAAGTTCGTAATAGTATTTTTATCGTCATCAGTACCATAACACTGTTCATATGTCATACCTAAGATATTCATACAAATATCTTGTTTTAATGGATCAGCAAAGCTATAGATTCTATAAGATATTTTTAAACTATGTCTATCAATAATAGATTTGATATAATCTGCTGCTGTGCTTTTACCAGATTGTTTTCTGCCAGAAAGAGCAATAATTTTTGTCATATAATTTTCTCTAATGGTATTTTTATTTCGTTATTAATTTCTTCACTATTCATATCGGCTACATCATTTTTTGAAATCTGAAAATGAAATACTCTATAGGTATTTTTACATTTAGTTTTGATCTGTTCAGCCGCTTTATGACCAGCATCGTCATTATCTGTTAATATAACCACCACCATAGCTCCAGACGAATCTAATAATATTTTCTGCCTGTCGCTTAATGACGAGCCAAAAATAGCTAAACTATTATGTATACCATTTTCTTCTAATTTCCAGACGTTACCAGGACTTTCAACCAAAATAGCCACACTAGATTCTACAATAAATTTTTTAGCATACCAAAAATTATACAAATAATGGTTTATGCTGACATTAGTGCTATGTTTCCATTTAGAGTATTTCCATAATTCTTCCTCTTTGGGGCAGTCTATTATTGCACTATGAAAGTGTTTGCAAGTATTACATTTTTCAAAAATACTACGACCACTACACCCTATCATATGACTATGATCATTATTGTATATGGGCGCTACTGCTCTATTAAACATCTCCTTATTAGGCTTATTACATAAGCCCACATCATATTTATCTAATATCTCTGGTGCAAATCCTCTATTAATAAAATATTCACAAGGCATTATTAGTGAATTTCTCACGGTTTGTCTTGTTGGTAATGATATTGTTTGTTGATTAGGGTCTTTTGATCTTTTATCTAATATTTGGTCTATAATAGTAGAAAATTGTTTCTTTTCTTTATCTGTTTTTGATATTTTAATATCTTTATAATTTTTGTTTAAAAAATCTAGACAAAAATTTACCGCTTCTTCAAAAGAGCACATATTATCACCATTTTTAGTCCAGCGATATTTTCTATTAGATATTACTCCTCTAACAAAACCAATAATAGATCCTTTGAAAAATTTATCACATCCATGTGTTCTACATTTCCAATTGCCTCTATAATAGTCTCCGGTATGATAAATATTAATAGCAGATATATTATCTCCATTATGAATAGGACATGACATAGTAACCATTTTACTACTATATGTATATTCTAAATCTAATATACTTAAAAGTTCTTCGATATTATCACACAGATCATCACAAATAACCTTAAGCTTATCTTGATCATTCAAATGGGATTTGTGCTTCATCTTCATTATTGTGTTCAATGTTTGAGTCATTATTAATTATAAATCCTTTGTCTCTGGGGCTATTATTATTTAATAGCTCTAATCTTGTTTGTCCCTCAATAATTTTAGCGCACCAACCTTTCATTGTACAATTAATATAATCATTATCATCTAATCCTCCTCCATGTCTACTTACTAGGGGTAATAGTTTTCTATTACCATTATCTGGTCCATCTTCTGCTATTTCTTCGTCCGATTTTCTCTTAAATATAGAAAAATTACTACATAACCAAATAATCCTATCCGAACCACTAGCAGTATCTGTGCTTTCTTTTGTAATACCGTCTCTATTTAATTGTATAAATGATAAAATGGGTATCTGATATCTAACAGCAAAATTATGTAAAGCTGTCATCATAAAACCTAATACTTGATATTCTTTCATATCCTGAGAAATACCCGCACTATCCATAAGTTTTAAATAATCATAAACTATCACACATTGTTTTGCTGTACCATCATCATTTAGTCCTACCTCTTTACAAATCCATCTACGCATAATAGCCAATTGTTCTTCAAAAGGTTTACCTGCTATAGATTTATAGAATAGCGGCGTTTCCTTTAATTTATTGGATGCTTCTAGGATTTTCAGTTTTTTATCTGGGGACTGTGCAAATTTTCCAGTTTCAATAGAATTTATTTCAATTTCTGTATTCATAGCTAATACTCTATTAATATGATCCACAGTATTCATTTCTGTATCCATATTTAATACTGGTATTTTTAGTTGATTAGCAATATAAAATCCTATATTATCTGCTAAAAGTGTTTTACCTGTTTTTGGTCTAGCAGCAATAACATTTACTGTGCCTTTTCTAAAACCGCCACCAATAGCTTTGTCATATACAGGAAAACCAGTTGGTATACCAATTTGATCAATAGTATTTTCTTCTAGGCTCTGAATATAATTATCAATATCTTTACCGACATGTATAGGATTATTATCAGTATCGTTAAGTAAAGACGAGAAATTAAATATAGCATCTTCTGCGATACCAAGAATACTAGCTATTGGCTCACTACCATTAATATCTAAGATTTTATCCTGAGCAGTTTCTAGCTGTTTGCGTAGTAGTCTTGCTATTTCTAGTTTTCTAATTTTAGCAGCAAACTTTCTGACATTCTCAAGACTAACAGGAAAATCTACAATAGCCTTTAAATGCTGGGCCTCGTCTTTTTTAGACAAAATATTTGTAAAGCCCAGCTCTTGTCCTGTAGAATAAATTAAAGCAATATCTATTTTTGGACGACTAGAGTCTTCGCAAATTTTTTTTAAACATTGATATATGATACTATTACTATCAATAGTAAAAGTTGTATCCTGTACAATATCAGCAATATCTAAATAAGCATCTTCACCATAAGTAATAATACCTGCCAATACTGCTCTTTCTGCCGCTGGATCACACAAAATCATATTATTCCTTTAACCGGCTTGTGTTGAACATAGATTACATTTATATCTTTGTACAGAGTCCACTATCGATGGATTTACTTGTTCTGTTTTACCACATACTCTACATGTAACTGTTATTGGCTCAAAAGTACGATTTCTTGGAACTGGAGGATGTTTTGAGACCTTTTGATCAAACTGTATATCTTCTTTATGCATATTTTTTTCAGGCATATCCAAAAACTTATTTTTAAATGGCTTTTTTGACTTATTATCATTTAAAAGTTTTCTAGATTTTGTTTTGATTATACTAGAAGTTTCTTCTTCATTAGACTCCTGTGTACTAAGATTATTGTCTTTGTGAGCCGATTGCCTGTCAACAACACTTTGTAAAAGAGCAATAAGTTTTTTGATTTCGTTTGGATCAGATCCACTTAGTATATCATCAATTTCCATGTTTCACCTTTGTTTTTTGAACAGATAAAATGATGTCCGATAAATTTTTAATATTATTGGCTATATATGATAGTCTATCTATTCTTTGTTTAGCATACTTTTTAATATTGTTCAATGACTGAGCTTTATCATTATGCTTAATTGCTTGGTAAGATTTTTCTATATAGCCATACCCCTTATAATTATTTATTTCATCTGAAATAATCTCTTTTATTTTTTCTTCAGACCAATTATGTCTAGCTATTTCACGATTAATAGATCTTTGTAAATGAAAAGAAAACTGACCCAATCTATATGCTATTTGGGCACAATCTTCTGGTGATAATTTTTCTATAGAATCTCTATTCATAGTCAAATAGTTATTTATTTCGTCTGATGCAAAAGAAGACGAGTATTCTGGTAGTCCTAAATTTTGTTCATATTGATCTAGGATACTATCCCAATACTGTAATTCTTCTTTTGCTGTTTTAGCTTTGGATTCTTTTTCGCCAGTCATCGATTGATTCGTCATACGGTAACTCTATGTATTGAATATTATTAATTCTACACCACTCTTGTTTATCTTTATCTCTTTTTTGAGCCTTTAAAAATCCTAACATATTTGTATGATAAAATGCCACAAACTTATAATGTTGTTCACCATGAATTTCTAAACAGAGTTTTTTTAAAGGTAAATAAAAGTCTAAAAATAAAGTTTCTGATCGTCGTAAAGGTATCGGTACTTCTTCTAAAATTTGTAGTGTTGGAAATAAACCTGTTAATAGTTCCCTAGCTTTTAAATGATAAGAAGACTTATTTTCCAAAGATCCTTTAGACATATTTCCAGTTAATTGCCAATTATGACTATTATTATCTAGATCTTTTACAAGCATTTAATTCCCATAGTGGTTTTAATTGACTTGACAAGCTCTTCATAAACTTCTGGATGTTCCATTAGATAGGCTCTGATTTTTTCGGTTCCCTGAAACTTGGGCTTATCTTCTAAGGATGTTAAAGTATACCATGCTCCTCCTTTATGAATTAAGCCCATATCAGAAGCCAAATTAATAGCTTCCATTTGCTTATCAACACCACTACCATATCTAATATAACTGGTAATAGTACCACCGGGAGGCCCGAGGGCAGAACAAAGAACCTGCCACTCAATCTCTTGTCCTATTTGAGTGCTGTCGCTGCTCAGAACCCACGGTTTAAAAGTTTTGGCTCGTAGCTTGATGTCGGTTTGATAGGCAATAGCCTGACCAGACTTTTCTTTAAATTCTGCTCCATATCCTGTTGGATTGCCCATTAAATGCGTAATACCAATAACGATATTTTTATTGACAGGAATAACATTAGCTACCTTTCGACAAAACTTAGCCAACAATTTAGCTCCGTCTGCTCTTTGCATCTTATCCATATCTGTTGTAATCTCAGCTTCTGTACATAGTGCAGAATAGGAGTCGATGATAACTACTGATCCTGGAATTTCATTAATAATCTTTTCTGCTATCTGAAGATATTCTTCCGCATGGAGAATCTTTCCTAGTTGAGATCCGATAACATGAAATCGCTCCAGATCTAAGCCCGGTATTCCTTCTAAATCTCGCTTTTTTAATCTGCCTTCGATATTTAGGTAATACACTTGCCGACCATCTTTAAAAGTTCCATGAGCATATTCCATTTTCTGAGCGGTTGCACAAAAGTCTAACGATGTTGTGGTTTTACCGCACTTGGGCTGGCCCGTTAAAACAACAAAGCTACCTTCTGGTATTCCGCCATTTAAAATAATATCTAACGATGGACTAACTGGTATGGTCATTACTTTTCTATCTACTATAGCATTACCAGATAGAATGATGTCGTCTCCAAAACTTTTAATCACATCATCTTTAACTGTCATTATCTATATCCTTTAGTTTTGATAAAATGCTTTTATTAATCTTATTTATACTACCAAAAGACGGTCTATCTTTTCTTTGTATCTCTAATGATAATATTTGATTTTGAGAGTCCAAAATCTTTTGCTCTTGTTCTATTATAGGTATCAGATGAGGGGCGCGCAGAGAATAAATTTTTGAGGCAGCAGAGTTTTTTAAAGCTTTAATTATAGCAGTATCGGTATACTTTTCCAATAATTTATTAGCTGATCCTATTTGATTCCTATAATATTTGCTCCATTCTTTACTAGACCAAAATTTATAATGCAAGTCTTTTTTTAACATCCTTGCTCTGTTCTCACAAATCATTTCTGTAATATATTGGGCAGCACTAACATCCTTACCGTTTGAATACTTAGACGGATATTTTTTCATAAAAATGTATGGCTACCATTACTACCTATTATTAGGTCTATAGATATCGTTATTGGGTTTTCTAACAGATCTTTGATCTGCCTTTTTTTGAAGCTCATCGTGCATAGCGCTGGCTTCTTTAGTCATGATAGATACACTATTGGTTTTTTTAACAGCAGTTTGGTTAACCATCATATTTTTAGATTTATTTGATACAGGAGAGCTTTTGGTCTCAATATTATTTGTTGTTTTAGAATGTTTTTCAAGAACATTAGAAACTTGTTTGACCGTAATCTTAAGCTCATCAGCAATTTTAATAGATTCTATACTTTGTGAATTAAGCCATAAAATAGCATATGTTTGTATTTTATTTAATTTGCTCATCAGATCGCCTCCCTTTCAGCATTATTAAAATAAGCTATATTTTTAGTTTTAAGAAAATTTATATAGTGTCCAAAACATTTGAAATTAACATCTCTAAATTTAACAATACTGGGATTATTATCATAAAGAGTATATTTTTTTTCTTCCCCATAAACAGAAAGAGGATTATATAACCGACCATCTTTGGCTAGTCTAATGCTATATCTAATAGAAGAATCATCTCTAATAACTTTTTTAGCAAGAGTGTTTTTATTAGCTGATGATGTTCTGGGATTATTTTCTTCATCTAAAAAATCCTCTAATCCAATTACACAATAAAATTCAGTTGTTGCTATAGTTTTTTTGGTATTTTGTTCAAATATAAAATCTGACATTCTTTCTCCTTAGTTGGGCCATTTAATTTTCGGTTGTTTTTTAATTCGCGTCATACCTGATGGCAGAGGTTTTCTTTCTGCATTATCTTCTTTATACGAATTGTGTTTTTTATATAAATTTGCCTTTTGATCATCACTAAACTTATCTCGATTTCTTTTAGCCAAATCGCCTATTGTTTTTAATTCAGAATCTGTTTTTTTAATAGAAGTATTTAGACCAGATAAATCTGTAGTATAATCTCTAGAAATATTTTTTGATTCACATTTTTCACAACACAATTTGTTTTGTTTTCTTTCATATTCTTTTATAGAAAAAATAAACTCCATTGATGTAAAGCAATCATTACAAACATAAGAATATGCTGGCATTTATGATAATTCCTTTTGAGCAGCTTTGAGCCAATTTAAGCTTTTAGTTTTTAAAAATTCTTTATATTTATTAAATATGCTTTCTGTTACTTCGATTAAGGCCCATTCGTTTTTATATGTTTTATGCAGATGGGAGTATTCGTGTTTATTATTGTCTTGTATAGAGTGAACGGTGGTTGGATTATATAGTATTTTTAGAGGATTAGCTTTAACATAGTAACGATATTGATAATTTTTATTTGTTAGCTGACGAGATTTTTTATTTTGTATCGCTTTGGCTAAAACTATCGCTGTTTCTTTATGTGTTCTTGGATAACCTTTATCATCCAAGAAATCTTCTTTACCATGTATTGTATAATACAGATTTGTATTAATGTTATTATCGGCAATAAAGATATCTGACATATTATTCCTCTGTTTAACGATAACATCTACTATATAGTAGTAGAAAAATTAGAGCAGTCAATTTTTTTTTTATAAACGGTATCTCATTCAAACTTGATATAATAGAAAATTTTTAATTTATTTCAATTTGATTTTATATATATCTCCCATTCTTTGGGTATAGAAAATAATACACTATTCATAGATGATATATATTCGTTAATAAATAAAAACTTATTAGTTTTTTTAGGCTCAGATGGTGGTGTTTTGAGTTTCATATTAGCCTGTTGAGGAGTTTTGTTTCCTTTTTTTCTATTACAGGTAACACATGCTGTTACTATATTTGTCCAGCATGTAGGACTACCATATTTTCTATCCCAAATTGATTTAGGAATAACATGATCATAAGTTAAATGATTTATATCTTTTTGAGATAAACAATATTGACAAGTATAATTATCTCTAATAAATAAATTTTTACGAGAAAAATTTACAACTTGATTATGAAATCTATAATACTTATTAGTTTTAATTACAGCAGGTATTTTATATTTTTTACCATTCACTCCAGATATATACTGATTCTTATAAAAATCTATAATTTCAATAGATTTTTGAGAGCTTTGTTCGTATTGAACAGACAATACTACCGCTCTTTTCCAATCAATAATACCAAATGGGGTAAAATCTGCATTAAGAACCAAGCATTTACTTTTGTGATCTTTCATATTCATAATTATCTAGACGAGATATAATTTTGCCAATAATAGGATTTCTTACAATGTCTGAGAAATCTAGCTTTGAAACACCTATTCCCTCAATACCTTCGAGGGCCGATAGCATATCATAAAATCCTCCCTGCATATGTCTATGTAGATCAGATTGACTAACATCTCCTGTTAATACCATTTTACTATTGTTACCTATTCTCGTTAATAACATCTTAAGTTGATCATAAGAAGCATTTTGACATTCATCTGCTACAATAAAAGCATTATGAAAATTACGTCCTCTCATCAGTCCTAAAGGAACAATCTCAATTTTATTGTTCGTTTTTAGACTAATATATTGAGCGGTTGGTATGAAGTGATTGACTTCATCTAAAAGAGGCAATAGGTATGGATGTAATTTTTCTTCTGCTGTGCCAGGAAGGTAGCCTATCTTTTCTCCTGACTCTACAACTGGGCGTGTTATGATAATTTTTTTAATTTTTTCATCCAACAAGTATTCTAAAGCCATACCGATAGCTATGTGCGTCTTACCACTTCCTGCAACACCCTGACAAAAAGTAATAGTATTTTCTGCTATTGTTCTAATATAATCTTTTTGATTATCACTTCTGGGTTTTAGTTTATTTCTATAGGCACTCGGAATATTAAGGTCATTGGTTATGTCGATAATTTTGGGTTTTTTTTGTGAGTTTTTTTTTCTCAAGGAGTACCCTTTACTTATAGAGTATTATGCTAATCTCTATTATAATATACACCTACTATGTTATTTATATTATTATTTAATTCCACTAGAACCAAAACCATAAAATGACCTATTACTATCTTGCAAATCTTGAGTTTCTACAAACTCAAAATTATAATGCTGTTCAAAAATAATTTGAGCAATTCGATCTCCTTTATTAATTTCAAAACTTTGATTTTTATCAGTATTATACAATAGAACGCCTATTTCTCCTCTATAGCCACTATCTACAACACCCGCTAAAACATCAATACCATTTTTAACAGCCAAACCTGATCTGGGAGCAATTCGACCATAATATCCATCAGGAATTTCTAAACTTATTCCCGTTTTGATTAATAGTCTTGATTGTGGTAATATTATAGTGTTTTCCAAAGAATATAGGTCTGCACCAGCATCTGTTTGATTGTTTCTAAGTGGAATTTTCGCATCAGCGTGTAATTTTTTTATTTTTACTATCATATATATTAAGCCTCACATGATGAACAGGTTAAAATACTACGAGCTAATTCTTGAGCTGGATTTGATGATCTTTGGTAATAAAAAGTTTTAATACCATTTTGCCAGCCATAAATTAATAATTCACTAACTTCTTTAGCTGAGCAATTTGGTGGTATCATTAAATTTAAAGATATGGATTGATCGATATATTTTTGTCTTTGAATATTTTGTATTACAATTTCTTTTTGACTAATCTCACCAAAAGTTTTAAAAATATCTTTTTCTTCTTTGGATAGGAAAGATAAGTGTTGTACTGATCCTCCTCTAATTAAAATATCTTTCCAAACTTCTTCATTATTTTGATTTTTATCTTTTAATAGGTTTATTAAATATGGATTTTTATATGTAAAATTTCCTTTTGCTAATTTTTTGACAAAATAATTAGAGTTTAAAGGCTCTATTGATGGACTTACTTGTCCTAAAATAAAAGAACTTGATGTTGTGGGTGCTACAGCGAGAGTAGTTACATTTCTACGACCATAGCCCTTTAATAGTTCTGGTTCGCCGAATAAAGAAGCTAATTCTTTGGAAGCATTATCCGCTTTTGATCTTATAGTTTTCCAAATTTCACTATTTAACAATTTTGCATTCATTGACTCAAAGGAGATCATTTTTGATTGCAGTAGAGAATGCCATCCTAGTACTCCCATTCCGAGCGCTCTTTGATTTTTAGCAAAATTATAGGCGGTTTCCATAAATTTAATATTTTGAGTTTTTCTGATAAATTCTTCATTTACAGCGTCCAAAAAATATATCAGTGTTTCTATAGCGTCTGTTTCTTTTATTTCATCCCAATTTAGTAGATTTAATGAAGATAATACACAAACAAAAGAATTATTTTCATCAGAGAATAATGTGATTTCAGAGCAGAGATTAGAATTTTTAATTTTTAGGTTATTGTCCTTATATATTGTTGGGGCATTATCATTGACATTATCAATAAAAACAATATAAGGGTATCCTGTTTCGAATCTTTTTTGAATAATTTTTGCCCATATTTTTCTTTTATCAATATCTCCATCTATCATACTTTGCATCCAACTATTAGTAATAGTGATGCCAATACTCATATTTTGAATACTATGTCCTTCAGATCTTATTTGTAAAAATTCTTCTATATCCTTATGTTCAACTGGTAAATAGGCCGCAAAAGATCCTCTTCTAGCAGATCCTTGTGAAACAACATCTGCAACTTTATCAAATAATTCCATAAAATGAACTGGCCCACTAGATTCTCCGCCTACACTTATATTAGCTCCGCGTGGTCTTAAATCTCCAAAGAATCCAGATGTACCACCCCCCAATTTACTCATCATGCCCACTTCTGCTACCTTATATAAGATGCTTTCCATAGTATCTGCAATATAACTAGAAAAACAGCTAACGGGTAATCCTCTATCGTTACCAAAATTAGTCCATACTGGAGTAGCTAACGAATAAAAGCCTCTACTCATATAGTTTTCAAATTTGTCGGCAAAACCAGATATTCCTAAAATATTTTCAGCAGTATCTGCTATTTGTCTAATTCTGGTTTCTGGTGTAATATTTGAGTTTAAATATCCTCTTTCTAAGAATAAACGACTATGCTTATTGAGCCAATAATATTTTTGTTGGGTCATTACAAATTATCCTTTATATTTTTTAACAGAGATTATTATGTTTATTTAGAGAGGTTTTAAATAATAGATACTAAAATAGATCTTCTACGTCAAAACTTTGAGAATGTTTAGCATACTCCACCGGTCTACTATGAAAAAAATCAGTCATATTGTTACCCAGTATTTGTTCTTCAAACCATCTAGTTTCTGAAATCATATCTTGGTTAATATCAAATATTTTATCATAATTGATTTGTTTTAAAGACTCATTCATTCTATACTTAATAAACTCTTTCAATAAGTCTGTATTTAATTTTTCATGATAAAAACCATTCATAATCCATTCAATGATTTGACATTCATATTTTATTGCGTCCTTAGCTTCATGGATTATTTTCTTCTTGAGTTCATCATCAAATAGTTCTGGATATTCTTCTCTAATAGTGTTAATAATTTTAATACCTATAATAGCATGAAGATTTTCTTCACGAGAAGTATATTCTACTTGTTTATTTGTGTCTTTTAACACATTTTTGAACCTGCCAAACCAACTAATAATATAAAACTGCGAAAATAAAGCTATGTTTTCTACAAATAGAGTAAAAAGTATTAATGAATAAATAAATTGTTTTTTATTATTCTCATGAAATTTATGTAAATGTTTGCGTAAATAGTTTACCCTGCCTTGTATAATATCTAGTTTAAGAATTTCATCAAAACTATCATTAATCCCCAAAACCTCTAATAGTCTTTCATAAGCATCCCCATGAATTACTTCTGTGTTTGCCATAACATACCCCATATCATTGATAGAAGGATGAGGTAGATTGTCTCCTAATTTAGCCCAAAATTTCTTAACTGATATTTCTAGTTGGCCTATAGTAGATAATGCTCTTATGATAATTTCTTTTTCTTGGTCATTAAGATTAACTTTAAAGTCTTGAATATCACTTTGAAAATTAAACTCTCTATCTGTCCAAAAGCCATTGTGCATAGCTTCTATGAAGTTTTGTGTCCAAGGATAACAATCAGGTTTTCTTGTTATTTGTTCATTAAATATCATAATATTTTTCTCTTATTTTTTGTGTAAAATAGCCAATAGTCCTATTATTAGTAATCCAACAAATTGTGGTCCAAGTAAATCAAAGTTTTTGGAAAAACAATACCAATAAAAGTAATTTAATATACTAATATAGAACCATAGTAGCATCATAATACACCACCCAAAGTCTTAAGCCATGTTAAATCGGGATCAATTTTAGAAATTTTTATACCACTCATATTAACGAATAAATCAAATCTTTTTTGAGCTTCTTCATCGAATAAATGAGTTCCATGATCATTAATCATATAGATAGTACGCACACCTTCCTGCCACAATGAAATAGTACAATCATTACAACATTGACCAGTAACATAGGCTATACCATTATCTGGTCTAACTACACAATTAGATAGAGCATTTCGTTCACTATGCACCATCCATGGATATTTATCTGGTCTATTTAAAGGCAATTTTGAATCATCTAGTCCTCTGGGAAAACCATTATATCCTACTCCTAAAATTCTATTATTTTGATCTGTTATTACACATCCATGTTGGGTATGAATATCATGACTTCTTTGAGAAACAACTTTAGCTATACCCAAAAAATAATCTGTCCAATTAGGTCTCATAAATAAAATAAATCCTTTTATATTTTTTTATATATCTGATTCTAATCCCTGTATGGAATTATATGTCTTCTAACAAAAAGTAAATTAAAGAAAAAACCACAAAAAGCACTTAAAATATTACTAATACCAAAAATAACATAATCTTCTAAAGGATTTAATACTAAAGTCAAACAAAGACTAATCCAAAAACTAGAACATTCATGGCACAGTAAAGGTTTATGCAAATAGGGTATTTTTGCTATGTAGTTTCTTAATGGTACAGATATCTCTGTGTCATTCCAAGCATAACATATTCCTAAACTAGTGATAATATAACTAAATAATTGTATCATAGAAAATACACAGTTAATGAATCTTCTTTTTCTACTATGCTAAAAGTATGAAAAACTTTTCCTATTAAAGATTTAGCAAAATTTTGCCAAGCTTCTTCTCCTTTTGGCACGGAAAAAATTTTACCACTATATGTGGTAGATAGTCTATTATGACTGGTGGTAATAAGCTCTTCATTAAAACTATTATAGTTATCTATATATTTATCTAGAATATCTGGAATAGAAGTTAGCTTGTCAAAGAAAAATTTAAAAACCCTACCGCGACATGAACAATTAGGATTATTTCTAAAAGTTATTAAGTCTGCCAATATTTCTGGAAAATCAACCTTAAGTCTTTCAAAAGTTTTATCGTTTTTTAAAAGTAAAGGTATAGCGTCAAGATAATTATATACATTAATAATCATCAAATTACCTCCTGTTTTCAAAAATATGCATTGATCTGATAGAGTATTCTATCGCAAGACCTCTGTATTAGCAAAAAAAATTTTTAATCACGAGGCATTTAACACTATTTAGTGCTGTTTAATTTATTATACAGAACTATTGTTAGAACGGATCCGGCTACTCCCATAAATATACCGGCAGGTTCGATACTTTGATACTCTCCAAGCATATAGCAGATAGACCCTCCTATATACGATCCAGTGATCCCTAGAGCCACCGTTTTTAAAAATCCGAAGTTCTCTTCACCGGGGACGATACTTTTAGCTATGCTACCAACAAAAATACCATATACACACCAGACTAGTATATTAAACATGAGCAGCCTCCACTAAGGTAATAATTTCATCATCCGTGAGAGTCTCTCCTGTGTCTAACAAAGCAGATAAAATTGAAAAAGAATATTTTTCATAATCTTCTTTCTTCATTTCTCTACGTAATATTTTTTTAATTCTCATTTTTGTAAACCAACCACGATTTTTACTAAAAGTCTTTAATTGTTCTCCATACAAATTATACTTATCATTTGATGAAGATGAAGAAGATACTTTATTTTTATTACATTCTTGAAGAATTCTAACACAAGTTAATATAATACTTATTATCATGAGTATAGTTACTATAGCAAAACCGTAGTTATCTTCTTTTGGTAATTTGGTTTTTTCTAAAATTTTAATTGCTATTGCTTTTAATTCTTCATTATCTGCCATAACTATCTCCTAATTATGGTCGATGGTTTACATTTATTATCGTGACATTTTGGTGTTTGTTGATCTGAATGTGGTTGAACAGAAATAATAGGTCCAATAGATATTGAACCTTTATCATTTTCACAATATGTACATTCAATTTTTTTAATACCATCTCCACTCATGTACCATCCTTTTCCTTTGCATACTGGACAATCTTTACGTTTATATTTTTTTGTTACTTCTTGGATATGTTTAGCATTTATAATACCACCAGCAACCACAACCGGAGCTGTTGTGGATCCATAATAATGTGATTGACCAAATAGTATTGAAACACATACTAATCCAATATAATATTTGTTCATTTTTTTCTCCATGGTAGAGGTACTATGTTAGCAATAGTATCGACTACTTTTTTAAGTGGCCTAACTCTTGGTATCTTTTTAGGTTCAATTTTTGGATTATCTTTTTTTTGAAATTTATCAAATATATTAGCTAATCTTTCTAATACACTAATAATTAGATTAACTAATGCTCTAATTTCTAATTTTTGTTTGATATTCATAAATAATCTTCAAAACCATAAGAAGGTAATTTTTGTAATGGAAAACCATCAAAACTGCTAATAGCAAATGCTCCATTTTGTTTTATCATTATTTCAGCAACATCGCTATGAATTAAAAATGAACCGTTCGGTAATGGACCCCATTCAGGATGTCCTCCAGAGTTCCAATTTCCCCAACTGTTACATATAAGGAAACTTAAATCTGATCCAGTATCATCACAGGCAGTCCAGCTCATCGCGTGAAGCCATTCTCCTTGTGGTTTAGCAAAACCTTTTTTATCTCTTACACTACTAAATCCTTGATTACTACATACAGATAATCCATAACCATTAGCTAGAGCATCTCTTGCTTCTTCTACTGTTCTTATTAAACTTGCGGTTTTCATTTGATGGTCATTAGCCAGATCTAAAACTTTATCTGGTAATCCTCGTCCTCCCCAACCAGCACCAAGATTTCCATCATATTTACTAAAGTCAGCAATTCCAGGATAATTTTTTCTAACTATGATCCCTCCAACTTTGGTAACAAATTCTACTGTTCTAGCACAACTAGATCCTTCTCCTCCATGTCCTCTTTGACCATATATAGCTTCTGTTGCTCCTCTTGCTATCCACGCTTCACGTTCTCCTTTTACGTCTATCTCTACTGCTCTACTAATATCACAAGCATTTCTAGTAGAATGACTAGTACAATCACCCAAAGTTTGGCGTTCTGTAAAAGCTCCTCCATCAAGTTTTAAATAAGAAAGATATGGTCTGCTTAATTGTCCTTTACCAGTATTTTTAATTTTCTTTGCTCCATCTGCAAAGTAAGCATATTTAGCATTTTCCATAAAATAATCGAATACATGAGGCTCATAGACACATCCAGCAAATCCATTTTTATATTTTTCATATAGTTCTTTTGGAGATAGTCTTGGCATTATTTTGATCCCAGGTTACAAGCCCATGCCAAAGCATTAAAACCATTAACAGCTTTAGCTCTGAGTTCTTTGGATAATAAAATTTGATCGTCTCCAATAGCATAGACTATAACGTCTTTAGCTTCTTTCGCTAAATTAGGATATTTACCTTTTAGATCCAATCTCAACATTATGCCTGTTAAACTATTTGCTTGACGAATTTCTTCTGTATTTTTGATTACTTCATCGTCACCATCTAATTCAACAAGCTTAGCTATATCAATATATAAATCTCTTAATCTTTTAGCATCATTTTTAGCATGTGATGTTTGGAGTAAAGAGGCAACATCCATAGCCTCTTTTTTAAGAGTTTCATCAACTGGTTCTGGCAACTCCATTATATCAACATTAACAGGTTTAACTGGCAAGATATTTAAATTATTAAAATCTAGTCTGATTAAACCTATTACTACTAATAATCCACCAATAGTTAATAAGATATTATTAAAAAAATTATTATTTTTCATACTACTTTATCCTGTTTTTTAGAGCATACATTTGGACTTAAAAATGGAAACATTTGATCTGCAACCTTAACAGCTTCTGAGCATTCACTCAATTCGGCTAAATCTCTAGTTTGTTTCCAAGATGCTACTAATTTAAAAAATATATCATCACTATCTAGTGGTGTTGCTGGAATTGCTGGGGTTGTTGGGACAAAGGTGTCTGTTAGAGTATCGTTGGGGACTACAGATTTTTCTCCTTTGATTTTATTTATTAAACTCGATAATACTTCTTGAACTGGACTTAGTTTATCTTTAAATAAAACCCATAATACTAATCCTGCTCCAGCATAAAGTGCTAAATTTAATGTGCTAAGTTTGCTACTAAATTCTTGAAAACTCTCTGTAAAATTCATAATATTCCTCTATATTTAATTTGTTTATTTGGATGTGTTTGTGTTAGGATCAACAAAAATTCCAGAATCTCTAAAGGTTGTTACCAAAGCATCTATTGAAGTACTTATCAATAGCATAAGAAGTTGTTTCACATACTTTTGTATAATAGGTTGTAAAATTTTTGGAACAAATGGAAAATCTATTATTGTGAATATTTGATCATAAAATTTACTAATCATAGCTAATGCTAATGTTTTTTTATCAGCTCCGGCTAAATTAGGATTATTATTTTCAATATTTTGGATAATTTCTGATATTGCTAGTTGTAGAATATGCCAAGCTTGTGCTAATGCTATATTTCTATTGTTGTTATTCAATAAGATTTTAAATTTATCAACTAATAGATTTATATTATTTATTGACAGATTCAATTGTGGCATTATTTTTTCCTTTATTTATTTTACGTTTTTTAGGTTTTGAACTTTTTCTATTTATTCGTTTTCTTTCTTGCTCAGTAGCAGTGCTCCACCATAACTTTTTAAGTTCTGTTCTACCTTTTATATATTTAAATAGAACTGTTAATTGTCCTACTATTAGAATTGTAGCTTCTAGTCCCTTACTAGTTTCTTGAATTAAATCTTCTTTTTGACTATTACTATCTAATAATCCACAAAGATATAAACCACTAAAAACAAAACTAACCATTGTAAACCAAAATTCACTAGTCTTATAGCCTGGCTTAACCATTTTAAGATCCTATAATTAACCGCTCACTGTTGGTAATAATTGCACAAAAATACCATTATAGAATCTATTATCATATTTTGCTTCAATATCTGTTATAGTAGGTTTATTATTAACATAAGTATTAATTAATTGAGTATCTCCAAGCTCATTGCATGTGACAATAGATGTACCATTTTTAATTAAATTACCAGAAATAGCAACTGATATATCTTTATTCATTTTTACCTTTCTATTCTATCTTCTAATGCTTTTAAAGTATTACCTAAAGTAGCAATTTGTATTTTAAGCTCTGTCATTACATCAGTATTTCTTTGTAACGCCAAAGCAAAAGCAGCTTGATTTTCTTTATTACTATTAAGTCTTTCCATAATAAATTGACGATCATTAACATATGGTGATTGTGTTTCAATCATGGCCAAAACTTCTGCTTTTGTTACCATGTTTTTTCCTATAGTAATCCAGAAGCCAATCATTGTTATAATGATGCCTATACTAGTGGTTGCTATATTTTCCCAAAAATGTATAATTGTTTCGCTCATAATTTAATCTCATAAATTTGTATTCTAAAAAAGCCAATGAAACAACTTCATTGGCTTTTAAAGGCATTAACTTAATATAAAACTAATAAATACTAGAATAGTATTAAAAATCAGTTTTCTTTGCATAATTTTTAGTAAATGGTACGGGATTCCCAATCTTGTAAACTAATTGACCAGGAACAGCGGCTGTAGGACTAGCTGCAGTATCTGTACCAAAAGAATCTACTGCTACTGTTGGACTGGATGTAAATAAACCATTATAAATATTAAAATTACCATTTCTGATAGATGTAGCAGAACGTCTTGTTCTAACACTTTCAGTTTTATTAACTGTTCTTCTTTCATTAGGATTGGAAGAACCGCTTCTTAAGAACGTGTTAGAAATTCCAGCTAAAGATGTTGTATATCTAATAGCTACTGGATGAGCATCATTATAAGCAAAAGTACCACCGTTTGCAGGGTCAGTATTAGTTCCATTTATTACTGTTGATGCAAATGAACTGGAGTAGTATGAAGCAGCTTTTTGGGTTTGAACAACGCCACTAGCTGCTGAACCAGCTGCTAATATAGTACCGCCTTTATTTTTTGTTGATGTTAATGTTACTGCTGATCCATTTGATTGAACTGTGGCCATATTTTATATCTCCCATAATATTAAGAGGGGTAACTAATATATAGTTACACCAAATTATTTGAGATTATACTTTAAAAAATTTTTAAGAGTATGAATAGAGGTCATTCTAATACCAAAAATATTAGCCTTATTAAGCATGTTAAAATGATTATCATTCCAACAATTACCAGTACAAAAAATTTCTAAATTTTTCGAATTCTGATGTAAAAAAGATACAGCTATGATATTATCGGCTAAATTATCTATAAAAAATCCCGTTGATGGAAAAATTTGTTTAATATTGAAGTCTTCCAAAATTTCACATATTTTTTTTAGACAATGATGATCAAATACTCTATATTCTAGTATATATCTTATACCTATATTATTATTTTTACATAGTTCAGTATTAAATTTTAAATCTTCTCTTATTTTATCGTATTTTCTATTTGATAGTAAATTTTGTGGAATAACAATATCAACAATATCTGCTCCTATTTTTGAGGCCTGATCTATTGCCATTAATCGAGTTTTACTATCAGATATACCAAGAGGATAGTCTATCATACAAGAAACCAGTGTTTGTTTTTGATCAATTATTCCTTTAATAGTTTTGATCAAATAATATGGTGCTGTTATAGTTGAAACTTTATTGGTCGAATTTATTTCTTTTAAAAGATCTTTAACTTGAGCATCAGTAATATCTATATTAACTATTTGGTAGTCTATTTGCATTATATTTTTTTCATATGAGTTTTAATATAATCAATATTTGGAAATTTTTTACTACCCAAAAGACCATCAGCAAACCCATAATCTACCGCCTCATTAGCTGTAAGTATCCAATCTAATTTATTGGCTAATTGAGACGTAATATGCTTACGCACCATCAGTTTTTTCCAATTTTTTTGCTTACACATACTACTATTCATACACCTTTCAGTAAATATTTCTATCATCTTATCACATTCTTGTTCATTCCATTTAATAGAACTAGCAGCGGCTTTTGAGTGTTCTTCATTTATACTAAAAGACCCATAATGTATCATCATATTAGTATTTGTGGTCAATATTCTTAAATGCGCAGCTTGCAACAATACGCTACTTGAAGATTCTGCTTTAGCATATGCTATAATGCAGATTTTACTTTTTGAACTTTTAATAGCATCATACATACCTAAACAGTCTTGCCAAGCACCGCCGGGTAGATGCATATGTACTAAGATTGGTTCTAAAGAAATAAGATTTAGGTATCTTAAATTTTTCTCAAACATAACAGCACTACGGTAATCTACTCCTCCTTCTTCTTCATTATCAGAAAGATAAGAATGAAGATATATTTCTCTATTTGCCGTATCTATATTATAGTCATGTATATCAGATAAGTTAGGAGAGTTTATCGAGTTCTTGCTCATCTAAATACCTACAAATATTATCTTGAATTCTAACCATAGTTTCTGAAGCCCCAAAACACTTACCTATAGCAATTCTAAAACGATATCTAGTAAAAATATCAAGAGCTTCTACTCCATCAGTATCTTCTATTATTTTAGTTATATTTACTGTTATATCAAAATTTGTATGGCCTATCCAAAAATTAAAAATTTTACTAGAAGCAGTATGTTCATTATATGGTATAAGACCCATAGGAGAAGCGATCACTTTAATAGTTTGTTTGTTAATTAAATGATCATCGCTATCATCTATATCTTCTGAATCATCATAATCAATATTAGTTTTTTTATTTATATTATTTTGTTTGATATATTCATTCGAAGATATATTTGGATTAGTGTTCTCATAGTCTAAAAAAGACGACTCTTCTACATCTTGTCCAAATGGATCGATCCATTTTTGCCATATTATGCTATATTTTTCATGAACCATAATTAATTTATCGCTTATTATTAGTTATAAAAACTTCGGTAGGGCGTACTTTTGGACCCGATATATTATTATTTTTTATCTGATCAGCAATCAATGATGCCCAACTCATTAAACTAGCTTGGATATATTCTGACTGTTCAGGATTTTTATGGTTCATATCTGTAATGATATTTAATATGTTATTTTCATAAACACCATTATTTATCATAAATAACATTTTACCAAAACTATCAGACGATGGTAAATTTTGATTATTAAATTTAATTTTTATTATAGTTCTATCCCATTCATCTATAATAAAACTAATACTATTTTCTATTTTATCTTCTGGTTCTTCTGGTTCTTGTGGTTCTTGTGGTTTTTGTGATACCTTAGAAGATTTATCGTCTGTAAAAATACTTATAAAGTTATTTAATAAATTTTTTATCATAGTTTTTGAATTACATTAAAAATTAGATTAGAATATTTATTTGGTTTAGTATATTCAAATGAAATCCAATAAGAAGAAATAATTGTTTCATGATAATCTACAAGAAAACCATAAACAGTATTAATAGTTGTATCCGAACTTTCTATATTATCTGAGTTTAAACAAATAATTTGAGGAATTAATGATAAATTATTATCTGATATTTTTAATTCTTTTAGATAGTTAATTAGAGCTTGGTTAATATTATTTTTATTATCAGAATTAACAGAAATTTTAGGTAAAATGATATCGTCTTGATTTAGAGACAATATATATTTTTTATTTTTAGGTATATCCGTAGATAATACTACGCAATAACAGTCTATATCAAATTTATTCATAGCATATGTCCTTAATAATATTAATTGCCTTATTTAGGCCCTGTCTTACAGCCTCTCTAGTTATATTATATTTTTTGCCAATCTGTTCAAAAGTTTGATTTTCAAAATAATACAGTTTAATATAGTCTCTTTGTCTATCTGTTAGTATCGTAGAATTTAATAATTCTTTGATAGTAGAGATAAGATTATTTTCTTCTTCTTGCGCCATTAATATATTCTCTGGCGGCTCACAGCTCATATTTTCTATTAACTCATGAATAGATATATCACTATGGGATGAGTCTATATCGTTTTGGTAATCTAAAGAATAGACTTTCTTTTTCTTTATCTTATTCTTATGATCATAATTTTTAGTAATATATGTTTTTATGGCCCATATTGCACACTGATTACGATATGAGTATTTTGTCTTTTTAGTTTTTTGTTCATTTTCATAGTTTTCATCCCATCTCCAATCAGCCATCATAATAGCATTAGCAATACTAGAAATAGCCTCTTCATCTTTTAGCATTTTTGATGCTAGTCCACTATATATAGTATTTGCAAATTTAGAAATAGCTTTTTTTGCTAATAATAAATAAGTTTCTAATGAATCAAATTTAATATTTTCATGATTTTTATATTCAATTTTTTGATTACCAATACCGCTTAATTGTAAAAACATATTTTTCCTAATCCTTTTAGTAAAGTCCTAATATCCGGTAAATAATAAATCTATCTATTCTCTAAAATACTAACTAGCTAATTTAAGTCTATTTTTGAGCTTCCTTAAAAGCTTTTGGATCGGGCCTGTCACTATCTCCGGGTTTAGCGGGTTTATAGTTTTTACCCTCTCTTTGTTTCTTTTTTCTAATATTTTCCCATAGTCCCGGTTTATGTGAAGCCGGTAAAGTTGGTTGACTATCGGTTGGTGCAGAAGTGTTGTTGTCGTTGGTGGTTGGAGTGTTTATGGTTTCATTTTCTTTTTCTTCGTTCTCTTCATTAGTCTCATCATGATCTTCGATATTTTCATTATGAGGAATGGGGTTTTGAAGAACTATTGTTGATGGTCTTAATACTGGTAAAAATCTATATGATAGATTTATGGGTTTTTTAACTGTTAAGTGTTTCTTTCTAGGATGTTTAATTTCTTTTCTGAACGCTTCTGTTGTATCGTCATCGTCATACTGATCGAAAAACATGACAAAATCATAGATGGTTCTTATGTAATCTTCTGTAACCGCGATTTTACTTTGTAACCATGGTTCTGTCAAATTTTCTTGTACGGTTGGATCGTCTAAAGAATTTAATAACTGTTGACCATATACTACTATAGCTTTAATAGACGAAATACTCATGTTATAAAAATCTTGTTTATAGTCGTCTATGGTACTTTCATCTGTAGATTCTTCGTCATTAGCATCCATTTCTTCAACATCATGTATACTATCTATATTATCTGGATTAATAGGTAGATCTGACACTAAGTAATTAGAATCTTCCATAGTATCATTAATCATCATCATTGGTTCTAATTCTTGAACCGATGGGAAAATACTAATACCAGACAATTGAACTTCTGTCTTTTTAAGAATATCTCCTTTATCCCAACTAGGACCACTATTTGTGGTTTTATATACCACTACATTGCCCATATTATCTGGTAGTGGTTCCAATTTTTCAACTACCCCTTCGCTACCATAATGAGTACATGAAGTATTAATATTTTTAACTTTATCTCCTGGATTAATCATAAAACTTTGTGCTTTATGAAATTCTCTTAATTTTTCAAATACTAATTGATCAATTTGATCAGATGGTGAAACATGTTTTATTTCATCCTGTGGTAGTTCTACTACTGTTTGTATTTTAGCTTTTATTCCAAGTTTTTCTTTACTGGCTTCTGGTAAAGCATCAACGAATTCTGATCCTTTCTTTTTGCAAAAATTATATAGTTTATGTAGAAAAGCATCGTATGATATCTTGCCACTCATTCTGCCATAATTACTAATAGCATCTTTGACATCGGCTGGAGAAACAATAGGAAATGATTTAGTTTCAGGAAATAAAAAATCACTATGTTTAAGTTCGCTTCTTTTCTTACCTTCATAAGTTTTTTGTGAAGCTGCGGATAGTTCTTGTTTAATACTATTTAATATTTCATGAATTCTATACATTTTATGTCTCTTTATTTATTATTTTTATAGATTTATGCTTGAATGCTAAGAAAGTTGTCTAATCCCATCTGTTCAATTAGTTTAAGATATCCACTATATAGTATAATGCCATCTTCACTACCTTGTAGTAATGGAATCATAACATTTGCTGTAATTTCATCTCCAACAGATCTAGCAGCAGATATTGTTGCTCTTTCTGCTTTTGATGCCTCTTGAACAGAATCTAAATTATATTGTATCATAGCTATCATATCATGTCTTTTCCAAACCGGGGGTTGAACAACTAATGGTTGATAATCAGCATCAAAAAATTCTAATCTAGTTAAATTAATCATAGCATGTTGATGCTCTTGCAAAGCGTCTGCTTTTATTACTTCGGCTAATTTAGCATATCCCCATCTTTCTAAATGTACCGCTTGAGCTGAAAGAGCTGTTGTTTGTTGCCAGTGGATATTTAAAGATTTTTTAAGTAATTCGATAACGTCAGTATTGACATAATTCTTAGCCTCTTGATCTGATAGAAGCTGTTTGTGGTCGATTGCCTCGTCTGCCATGATTTTTACATTTTCATTAAAAGATTTTTTAGATTGTTCTTGTAGTAATAGTTCATTGATAGTATGATTATTATTTGACATTATAATTCCTTATGTTAAATCAGATACATTTGTTGTTGACCACATTTTGCATGACCAATAATTTGGTTTCCATTTTGGACCAGGATTATCGCAATGATGCCTAGCTCTATAAGATTTTCTTCTTTCAGGATCGTCTCTTTTGATTTCCATATTAGGGTCACCGAAGTTTACCTTAACAATATTACCTTTATCATTTTTTACATATACAGAAAACTTTTTAGGACCGCTCGGTGTTCTGAAAGGCTTATTGAGCTTTACTTTTTTATTTTTTTCTGCGGCAATAATTTTATCTTCATCGTCATATATTTCAGTAGCATCAACCTCCCAAATAAATTCATCCCAGTTATCATCCCATTTACAATTACTAGCTAATAAATTATTGTGAACTTCTTGTATTAAAGAAGATTTTTCTTTTTTATCTTTAATGCTTTCAGATAAGCAAATAGCTACTCTTTGTTTGGTATTTGGATATTCCTTTTTCATTATATCGTCACTCATACAACGAGAAACATATTTTTGTTTATCTTCATTTTTTTCTGGTTTTGGTATTGGCATTTTATTACTTCTTAAAAAATAGTAGACGAAATAATATTTGCAGTATTAGTCCAGCTATATTTTTCAGCTGTAGCTAATCCTTGTGGATTTGATCTAATATTATCATTATACACTTTTTTCATATAATATACTGTTTGTTCTAATTGGTCATTTCCTAATTTGGCCCAATTACCTTGACCATTAAACCATTTGTTATCGTATGCTGGTTCTTTTTCTTCAATATAAACTAAGTAACTATTATTTTCATTACAATATTCTGTATGAGCAGAGTAGAATGTTGTTATAATTGGTTTATTCATAGCCATACATTCAATAATTTCATTATTCCATCCCTCTGCTCTTGATAAAAATACTCCACAATCACCATGATTAATAAAAGATGCCAAATCATATTGTGTTTCAACCCTGTTAAACACTTTAATTTTTGAAGATAATTTACTATTATCCGCTAATTTTAGCCAATTTTGTTCTTCTTCTTTGTTAAGAAATGGATTATATGGCATTAGCCAAAGTTCAACATTATCATTAATATCAAAAGTAGTTTCAAAAGCTTTAATTAAAAAGTCTTGACTTTTTCTTTTTTCCCATTTTCCTATATGAAAAAAAATATACGGTTGATTTTCTAGTTTAATTTTAGACGATTGTTTAAATATGGAGGTATCAACGCCTAACGGAGCCACAGTTATACTTTTGTATATACCATTATGAATTAAAATATTTTTCCCCCATTCAGATGCTACAAATAAATGATCTGGATAATTTAGATGATGTTTCTCTAGTTCGGAAAAGGTGTCTAGTTCAAAAAATGGAAAAGCATAATATTTACCTTTTCCTATACTAGATGCCAAATCATTTTGATGCCATATTTTTAGACAAGGAGCGGTATATTCAAAATGTTGATTATTTTGTAAGCATTGTTGTAGTAATAGTTTTTCATCATCAGAATTAAATGTCATATTATTACCAACAGGAAACAATGCAATATTTTCATTTATTTTAAATAGTTCTTTTAGAATATTTAAGGAAGTAATTCCGTATCCAGTACCTCCGATTGGGCAATTGATATTTAAATTTTTCATTTTTCATGAATCCTATTGTGGGTATTGTTTACCATAATAAATGTTGTTTTTTTACCAAAATCCTTGATCTTAGAAGCTCCTATATAAGTGCAAGCGCTACGCATACCTCCAAAAATATCTTGAAGAATATCTTTTACTGGTCCTTTAAAGGGAACCTGAACACATCTTCCCTCACTAGTTCTATAATTAGCAACACCATTATGATGTTTTTCCATAGCTTCTTTACTACTCATACCATAAAATTTAAGTCTAACTTTTCTTTTTGGCCCACCCATGCCGGGATCTATTGATTGCCAAAAGGGTTCAGCATTGGTAACATCAAAACCAGCTTGGTATTCATAATCCCATTCTCCTTCACATTCATCACAACCGGCGAAGAAATTGCCACACATTACAAAATCTGCATTAGCGCCAAAGATTTTACAAACATCTCCAACGTGTTTACATCCTCCGTCTCCGCAAATATGTCCACCAAGACCGTGCGCCGCATCAGAGCATTCCAGACAAGCAGAGATTTGACCATAACCCACGCCTGTTTTTAATCTTGTGGTACAAACAGATCCTGGGCCTATACCAACTTTGACTATATCAACTTTACCGTGAAGTATAAGTTCCTCTACCATTTCTTGGGTGACTACATTGCCCGCCATAATAATAATTTCTTCGTAAAGTTTACGGATATGAGCAACTGTTTTTACAAATTTTTCGCTATAGCCATTTGCTACATCAACGCAAACATTTGGTAAAGAAAACCCTTTATTTTTTAAGGTATTAAATACGTGTATCAATTTATCTATATCTGACGTTGATGTGCCAGTAGAATAAAAACATAATTCTTTATGAAGACTGACACCGCTTTCTGAATAATATTCGATTAGTTGTTCTGGACTATAGTGTTTATGTAGTGCTACTATTGCTTTATGATTGCATACCTGATTAGCCATATTAAAAGTACCAGTAGTATCCATATTGGCAACAATTACTGGAATAGCAGAGATTTTTCGTGGAGAATGAACAAAATGAAAATCTCTAATTATATTGACTTCTGATCTACTGGATAAGTTGGATCTTTTGGGCCTTATAAGAACATCGTCAAAATCTAATTTAAGATCTGTTATAATTTTTTGCATATTTAATTATTTTTGTGATGTAGGTCTGTTTTTGTTTTATCTGTAAAATAATAACTACCATAACTTAGAAAGATTTCTTCATTTTTTTTTATAGGCTGCACAGCTATAACATCTGCAAATAACTGAGAATAATTAAATCTCCACTTTGCATTAGGATTATCTTGATGATTGTACATCATACCATAGCCAAGCACCATGTGCATAATCATTCCGTGTTTTTGGCATTCACTACATTTACATGGTGGTTGAGCATATAGATAATTAAAAATTTGAGGGTCTAGCTGATACTTGGATCTATATTCCATTTGTATCATAGGACATCTTTCTATTACTTCGCCTACATTGATATTTTGAGTGGAAAAAACTCCTCTACCATGAACAAGAGAATTTCCTAATATAACTTTATTATTAGGTAAAAAATCTAATTTGGTAGAATCATCTGGTCTTACATAATGTTCCATAAAAAGCCATTTGTTTGTTTTATATTTTACTTTACACTATCTATAAATTAAAAAAATACCATCTCTTATATGTTTCTATATGATCTGATTTATCTATATAATTTAAATACTCTTTTATATCTGACCAATCAGAAAAAATCATTTGATGAGGTATAGTACCAAATAGCCAGTCTGGAGTTTGATCTTTGCCTTGTTCCATATGTATTATAATCGGTTTTTTTTGTCTATTAGCCCAGAATATTTCTTCTAAAGTTCCGCATGGATGGGTATTAATATCTAAATTAACTATTAAAAAATCACTAATATCTACCATTCTTAAATCGACTGCTCTTATAGTTTTCATAAGAGATGATAGTTCGTGATACCTATGTTCTTTTTTAAGATTAGATTTAATTTCATGGGTATTATTATCTTCTAATCCAATATCCGTAGGTTTATTAATAGGATTTAAAACAATAATCCCCATATTTTCTAAAAATGGAGTAATTGTCTCTCTCCATCCTGAACCTCTATCTGGAACCCTGTCCATAGCTCCTGCTAAATATACTCTTTGATTTTTTAGTCTGTTCATAATATAAAAATTTAGTATATAGTAAAATAGATTGAAATATTAAAAATATTTTGTGTCGAAAAAATATTCTATTAAATTTGTACAAGTTGGTGCTGTAGGTAATTCGCCTTTTGAGGTCTTATAAATTACCATTAACCCTTTAAAAATGCCTATTAAAATAGCTAATGAAAAAATAAATACCATAATAATCAGAATAAATGTTTGTTAGATGGAGTCCCATAGTCATTATAACCAAATTCTACAAAAGAGGAATCTGGTATTTTTAGACTTGATCGTTTTCTATCATTTTTAGAACTTTTTTCATTACCGCAGCCCTATCCAAAAACATTGTAGCGTGAAAAAATCTGCATTCTTTAGGTATTTGTCTATGATCATGAATATGTGGATTCCATATATAATCTAGTTTAGTCCAAGGTATATTAAAATTTTCTGGCATTATTATATTATTACTACCGCTATCAATTCCTAATAAATGTAACATAGCGTCTTGTTCCCACCAACCGTCACTTCGAGGTAGACTATTATATTGCCATAGTTCATGAAACCATTCTAAACATTTTTTATCTAAAACCCAAACACCACAATTAGGTACGCTGCCTATAGGAACTTCATGAACAACCATACCCACATGAGAATTATATTCTAAATCATTCATAATATCTTTATCAAATCGACATATAACCACATCAGCATCTATCCATAGTACTCTATCATACACATTAAATAATTTTATAATTAGTTCTATTTTCCACCATGAATAATGTCTTTTTTTTGTTTTATTACTGAAGAAAGACTCATTTGGTATAAATAAGTCATAATCGTGTAATGATGCATATTTTTGAAGTGTTGGTATGGATATGTTTAGTAGTTCATTTTGACTACCAAAACCAAAAGAAGTTAATACTTTTTTCATTTTATGCTTATCTCTTTAAGAAATTGTAAATAGTATTCATGGATCATAGGATTATTTACCCATGATGATTTTATGCCATAGTTTGTAAAATGAAAGAATATTGGCTCATATTCCTCATTAATTAACCATTTATTATTTACTCGATTAATAATATTTGTAGATACATTCCATTCCGCTATATTACATCCTCTATGTTTACAGATATGTACTATATCAGAAAATTCTAAACACATAATATCTAAATATTTTTGATCATAATAAAGACCCTGATAAAGATTTTTTTCGCAATTCCAGGATACGACATTATTCCACCAATTCAAAGCTGGTAAACCATTTTTTGTTGCTGCTATGAATCCAGCATTGAAAAAACCGTCCTGAAATAAAGCTAAAAATTGATTATCTATATTAGGTTGTTTTGATGGTAGTAGGGGTCTAAAATGAGGAGTTAATAGTACTCCGTCTAAATCAGCTATAAGAAAATCAGCATTATTTACAAAATATATATCGTTGTCTATATAAATGCATTTATCGTAAAAATTATTTAATAGATATATAGCAATAGCTGACTTTAATGACCATCTGACACTATCATAATTATCCTGATAGCGATCTAATATATATTGTATTTTTTCATCTTTTAATAATTTGATTTGATCTATATCAAAATTCAAAATATCTGTTTGAGTATTTAAATTTCTAGATAATGATCCTAATGCTATTTTACCCTTTTGAACATAGTCTGGGGTAGATATACTGAATATTACTGTATTGGCCATAGATATTATTTTTTCAAACTATAAATATAGACAGTATATTTACTCCATATATCTTCTATAAGATCACTAATAAAATTCCAATTGCCTCCAGCTAATCCAATTCCAAATTTTGGAGCGTGTATTTCGATAGATTTAGGATCAGTATGAAAATCGGTATTTAAAGTAATAAATTGTGAAACATTTATCATGCATTTTACTAGTGCTGCATAATTTAATGGTCGAGTATTTTTAGGACTATGTATACCATTTTGAGCTATCATATTTACAAAACATAATTTATATTTATGTTTTGGATCTTCATATATGTTTAAAAATTGACAATGGCCTAAATTATTTTTAAGAAATGTTTTGCCTAGCATATGATAATTTTCTTTGACTGATGGATATTTGTTAGCAACTAGTTTAGCAAAACCTATATCAAATATATCTAAATTATTACATATATGTGGTACTAAAACTGTGCATCCAGAGTTACCAGAACGTACTCTTTTTTCAATAGACTCAAATATGTCTGTATATTTAGTAGTATATTTAGTATTTATATTATTTATGATTTGCATTAGTTTTACCCCATTTGCCTATTGGACATTCTTGATCAGCCCATGCTAATTTATTTAAAAAAATTTTTTTCTTATTGATATTACAGCCACAAATATTACATTCTGACTTTTTGATTTCAAAGTATTCACACTTTATGCATATTGAATATCTTTGTTCTATGTCTTTTTGTGTAGATTTGGGCAATCCTGATGCTATATGAAACCATAACGATTTTAGAAACGTTTTAATTTTTAGTATTGACATCTTCTTTTTTGGTTGGTTTTAAGGGTATAATATTATTATCGATATCCATAGTATATAGTTGAATAGGCGCGATAATCAAATTTCCCTCAAACCATCTTGAAAATCCTTCATTTAAAGATATTCCTAATCTATTTCCATTTTTTTTAAAATCTGATGTTAATAAAAAATATTCGGATTCAAATTTAAAAGCATCTCCATTAGATAATTCTTCTATATATTTATTCATTATTTCACTTGTTGTAATAGTCCTCCCAATCCTCCCAAATTTCATCTGCTTTCATATCTTCTATTCTTTTCTTTAATTCTTTTCGTATTTTTGGTATGTTATTTTCTTCATCAAAAAAATTTTTTTTATCTAAAGATTTATTTTTAATATTCTTTCTACGAAAATCTTTACGATCACCAAAATCTTCTTTATTTTTATCTGCGTTCATTTATTTAATAAGATTTTTAAATTATTTGTACGTTTTAAATTCCCTACCCGCTTATTACAAATAGCCATATCACAGACATTTGTCAAGAAAGTATGCGAACTCTGGATATAATATATGTTTATCTGGGTGTATATATTATTTAATAGGATTTTTTATTATTTTGTTTATATGATAATATTCCTATGATAGTAAAATAATTATGACATTAACTATATCTTATGATCCATTTCAGTCTAATTGGTATGTGGGTGAATTATATAAATATTTTCATACATATTTAATTAACAAAAATATTAAAGTTTTTTATACGCCAATTAAAGATTTAGCTAAAAAATTAAATGAAACCTCTGATTGGAATAATAGATATCCGTCTTTATTTAATATATATAATTTAATTGTTACTAATAATACTAGTGGAAAAACTTTTTTACATAGCTTATCAGATTATGCTCCATTTTTATTAGAACATCAATCAGCATTGGATAAATTAAATATTAAAGCATTTGCTTTTTGTTCAAATCATACAGATACTATTATTGTAAAATATAATTATCTTAATATTAATTTAATACCATCTTTTTATATATTAGAAAATTGGAATGATCATGAATATATAAGAATAAATAAACATAATATAAAAAAAAATAATTGTTATTTTAATGGTTTAGGATATGGACACAGAGAACTGTATATTAATTATCTAAAAACTAATAGTTTTTTTACTATGAAAGATAAAAGAAATCCAAACGATTATCTTTCTAAGCCTTTATATTATGAAAATGTATCGAAATATAGATATGGTTTATCTCTTAATGGTGCAGCTGAAATATGTTATAGAGATGTAGAGTACTTTGGTCTAGGGGTGTTATGTATAAGGGAACCACTATCTATTAAAACTAAAGATAATTTAGAACCAAATATACATTATAAAAGTATCTTAGATGATTTTGTTACTAGTAATATTTTTAATCCCGAAAAAATAAATGAAATTATAGAATATATTATTGACAGCATTAATAATATTACTATAGAAGAAAGTGAGTATATACTAAATAATGCAAAAAAATGGTATGAAAATAATGCTATGCCAGATAAACAAGTAGATTTTTTATATCAATGTCTTATAGAAAATGATATTATTTAATTAAATATACTGTAATTATAGAACAGGATATAGAATTCCATATCCTTGGTATTTCTTAATACCGGCATATTTTGGATCAGATAGATTTTTTGATTTTTTCTTGAAAACATTCACATAGTCATTAGATGTTTTTAACATATTTTCTGTGGCTGAATATTTTATTTGTCTAAAATTGCTAAGTAAAAGTGCAGCGCACCCAACAGCAAATGGTGTACTCATGCTGGTGCCGCTCATTAAAGCATACCGACCTCCTGGTACACAACTTAAAATATCGTGCCCGGGAGATAGAAAATCAAGCGTCTCACCGCTACAGGTAAATGAGGTTCGTTGTAGATTTCGGTCGATAGCCCCAATGGCTATGGTATTGTCGCATTTTGCAGGATACATTATGTCTGTATTTTCTCCAGAGTTTCCGGCAGCACAGAATATTATACTCCCTTTATTTGATGCATAATCTATCGCTTTTTGAATTTGTGGAGATGTTTGGGGTGTTCCAAGACTCATAGAGATAAAATCTGCTTTATTATCGGCTGCCCATATTATAGCATCTAATATATTTTGTAAATTACCATTACCTTGTGAATCCAAAGCTTTGATAGGAAGAATTTTTGCTTTTGGTGCTACTCCCACCATGCCTGTTTTATTATCAGCAGCAGCAATAGTTCCCGAGGTATGTGTTCCATGACCATTGTCATCATAAGGGTCTTTTTTAGGATTAATAAAATTTTTACCTTGTAATATATTTTCTTTTAAATCTGGATGATCTAAATCACAACCAGTATCTATAACCGCCACAACAACACCAGCGCCTCTAGATATTTTCCATTGATTTTCTATATCAAATAATTTTATTTCCCACCCAGAAATTTGTGCAACATTTGGATTGAGACCAAAAATATCCTCTCTTGTATATGGTAGTAATCCTACTATATTTTTATTTTTCATAATTAACTATTTATTGTCTAGTAATATATTTATTTTTATCCATTCAGAATATAAGCTAATTCTAGTGTGACAACTTTCGTGACCATATCTTGAGTTTGATGATCCATTGTATCCCACAACAGAAGAATTAATACCTGCTAATTTTTTATCAATAAATAAACCCCCTCCACTATCTCCACTACATATCATATATTCTAATGGTGTTATTTTTTCATTTTTTCTAGATGGAGAACAAATTAAAACTGTTCTTTCTGTTTTATCTATAATATTTAGTCCTGCTCTTCTTTTTCCGTCACTAAATTTGGCTCCAGTATTAAAAGTACCACTAAGCCCCCATCCTGCTATAGAACAAGTTTTACCCACCTCATTATTATCTTCATATATTTCAGGATAATAATCTAGCTTTATTGGTTTTGATAAATGTCCCATAGCTATATCATGATATCCAAATACGTTTGAATCATACTTTGAATATATTATTATTTTATCTATATTAAATTTTTCTTCTCCTACAGTTATATTCCAAGAATTACAATTTTCAACAACATGAGCCGCTGTTATTATCCACTCAGGATGTATAACTACTGCTGAACCACAATACAATTCTGAAGCATTAGAACAGCATATTTTTACTACACAATCAAATTGAGATCCATATTCTATATATTTAGAGTCTGAGGTATCTGGATCTATAGTTCCAGCATAAGTAAAAGAAATTAAAAAATAAAAGATAAAATACAAGCACATAGAATGTTTTATAAATCTCATGGCTTGTCTCCTAATAATTAAGATGGTCTATTTAAAACCTTTTGTAAATACACCGAACAATCTTCATCAACTAGTTTATTATAACTCTTATAATTAAAAAGATGACCAAATACCAAATGACAAGGGGTGTCACATAATGTGATAAGATTTGATGGATCTAATTCTAGTTCTGGAGCTATATGAACAGGTATTTTATGATGTACTTCTAGTTTTGAATTTTTACCACAAGCAGCACAACTAGAGAATTTTTCTAAATGATTTTTTCTAATACTTGACCACTTATTTGATCTTGATGCATATCTTACTTTATTAAAGATATTAAGTATTTTTATCATTGTAATATTTCCAATAAATATTGTTATTCTATTTAAAGAATACACCAAATTATCAATTTTTATTGATCCAAATAAATATGCTCCTATCACTAGGAGCATAAAATATTTGTTAGATAGATATAAATACTAAAGTTAAATACTATTTATTTGTTGCTATTCTTCCTTTTTGGGTTCTTATAACATAACCCATACGAACTAAAAATGGTTCTATATTATATTCAATAGTGTCTATAGAAATACCTGTCATAGCTGATATACTTTTTAAACCCAAAGGATTGCCTTTAGATTTTTTTAGAGCCTGCAAATATAGACGATCATAATTATCTAAACCTTCGCTATCTATTCCTTGATTATTAAATATCTCATTAATATCTATGTTTTTATTGTTATAATAGGAAATATAGTTTTTATACCATATTAATCTAGCATTTAAAATTCGAGGAGTACCTTTACTGCGTTTTGCTATTTCTAGTAGATCATTATCTTCTATCATTAGTCCGAACTTTTTCGCGTTCAATCCGGCAAGTTTAGCTAAATCATCTATTGAGTAATAATTCAGATGTTCTTTAATTGTAAATCTATCATAAAATGGCTGACTTAGGCTACCTCCATTAGTTGTTGCTCCAATAATAGTAAACATAGGAAGATCGATAGTTTCAGGTTTATCTTTATCGTCCTCGTCTTTTACTGTAATATTTAAAACAAAATCTTCCATTATAGGGTATAAAAATTCTTCTACTATTTTTGGTAATCTATGAATCTCATCAATAAATAATACCGATCTAGGACTAATACCAACTATATACGGCATTAGATTTTTTATACTTCTGATATTAGCAGCATTAATAGTATGAATATTAACATCCATTTCATTTGCTATGGCAGTAGCGATAGTTGTTTTACCCAGACCAGGAGGGCCATCTATTAATGTATGTGGTAATACGCTATTGGTATTTTTACATCCGTGTGACATGATCTTTAAACGATCTATCACTTCATTTTGACCTATAATATCTTTAAAAGAAGAAGGGCGTACTATATTAGTAGACATTTGAAATATCCAATTTTAAGGTTTGTTTAATTAATTCTACAACATTATCAGTTGGTTTTTTTTGATATGATTTAGATATCAAATCGATTGCTTCTTTATGACCATAACCATAATTAACTAGTAATTTAACACACTGATTCAATAGATTCTCAGGAACTTTTATTTTTTCCTGGTTATCTGGGTGTAATATTTTTTCTTTTGATAAAGTATCATATGTTTTTGGTGTTTTAGGCTTTGTAGCTTGCTTATTAAGTATTTTGGATTTTTTTATATATTTGATCTTAAAAGCAGAAACTCTTTTAACTTGAAAAACTTTTCCACAATAACAGGCAATTTTAAAATTTTTAGTTGATGCTTCTAAAAAGGATAACCAGTGTACTTGTCCACAATTATAGCATATATATTTTAAATGTATATCGTATTCAACAGGTTTACAATTTTTGTTCTTTGTCATTATTATCTTCTTTTAACCAAAAAACAAAATCATTATATTCATCATCAAAAGCACTATCTAAAACCCCTTTATTAACTAATTTATTTAGAATATTGCTTACCATTCTACTATTAAGTTCTTCTAATATTTTCATAAAATTTTTATCATCAATAATATACCTTACCCTTTTGAGGGTTTTACTATATTGTTTGCGAACTATACTTTTCACAATAGTAGTTGACTCATCTATTGATAGAATATCATTTAGTTCATTTATTTCATCTATAGAAAATTCTTTAAGTAATATGTCTATGTCGGTATCTATATCAGAAATTAAACTATCTTTTTTATCTCCAAAAAATTTAAAAACTAATTTTCTGGTGTTATCTATAAATTCATCTAAGTCATAAATCGCATACCATGAGCTTGACATAAAATCTTTCTAGTTCAGAATATCAAATATTCCACGATAATGATTGGGTTGTTTAACAAAATAAGCAGCATGACTACGCACATGATTTGTGTATATTTTATTTATTTCATCTTTTACAAAATATTTTTTCTTCCATATTGGTTGGTTTTGATAGTCATTCCCCAAATACTGGAAGGTATTATCCTTGCCAGTATTCGAGAAATAACTATTCACAGGAAACTTTTCTTTCGGAAAACCGCCAATATACCACACATTTGGAGAAAACTCAACTACTTCATTTAAGGCACCATATAACCATTTTCCCCAAGCATCCCACGCTTCGGGATCAAACTTAAAATAATGTTTATACTTACTTTCTAGATCGTCGTGACTACTATCATAGTATTCATCATAGTTGTCATCATCATAATCTTCGTGCATAGTATTTACCTATAACTATATCTATTTTGACAAGTTACTTTTTTAGGATTGCGTCCTCTACGACCTTTAAATCCTAGTCTCCTTATTATATTAAGGATAGTCTGTCCACTAAGAAAATATCTTTTACCATAAAACTCATTTTCTTCAAAATGATGGCAAAGAGCTTTTATTGTCCCCAATTTATTTATTAGTTCAATAAATTTTTTCTTAGCTTCTTCGTCAGCTAATAGAAATTGTAAAAGAGGATTAGTATGTCTACCCATTATTCTTCTCTTTATTTTATGTGGTTATGTCAAAGGGTATAGGATACTCTATACCCCTGACACAAAACCCTCATCCGATACAAAACTTGTCACTAATTTGAGACGCAAGTTCTTTAGCAGCATTAGAAAGGAATCTGTTGTTACTAAAATAAAGCGGAGTTGAGACTTGATTAAGAAACTCCACCACGGTTTTTAAAAGTTTAGTCTGCTGACCGTCTAGGTTTATATCCTCGTCAGGCAGGCTATCCTGTGAGTTGCTAGGCCCATCCTCATCGTCAACAGGCAGCACAGGCATCGGATCACCGTAGGCTCGTCCAGATGTAGAACTTTCAACAGTGGTTGGAATATTACTGCCATTAGTATATGTATATGTCCAATTAGTATTTTGGTTCCAGAACGCACCCTTATTAGGACAGCCATTTCGCAATTCATTTAGAATCTTTGCAGCAACATCTGTTGATACTGGAACGCCAGTTTCATCCGCTTCTTTATAAGCCTTGGCATATCCCTTATACCATTCATCACTACACTTATCTGGAATGATCTGTAGTGTCGCTGGCTGACCAGTAAGGGCTGACTTAAGATCGGCCACATTAATTGGTTGACCAGTGCTGCCGGGAAGCAAACTCGTAAAATAAGGAGCCTTCTTCTCCCACTCCTTACGCCACCAAGTATAAGGAACACGATAAATCTGATTAGGCTTGATCGCTCTTGGATCACCACCGAAGTAGTTTACCAGCTTTTTCTGCAAGCCATTCCAGAAAGTTTTATTGGCCCCAACGATATTTCTTGAAGCATCATCAAAAATCCAGTAGCACTGATAACCATTACGAGTATCAACTACCCAGCTAGGCTTAACAGGAAACTCATTAATTTTCTTTAGAAACTTTTTCTTGTGCTGCATAACAATGCTGGGCTTAAAATAAGTTCCATCATCATTTCTACCAGCATCCATATCACAAAAACAGCAAGTAAATTGCTTAATAGCGTAAAGCTTGCGACCACCATTTACATAGAAGTAAGCATCGGAATGATTGTTGATATTAGCATCAAGCGTCTCATTAAGATCGTTAGTATGATTCATACTACTAATCTTTTTACGAGGATTGCCATTATAGATAAAGATATGATTCTGGTTGAATGAATTCAAAAATCTCTGCCTATTCTGAGCATAACCATTTGCATGAACATTATTATTCTTATCAAATGGATTAAAAGCCAAAGTATCACTAAACATTTTAATTCCTTTTTGCAACTTACTACTTATTACTTACATTTTCGATACTGGGATAGTAAACACTACTATCATAGTCAATATCTAAAAAAGAGCGAGGGAATCGAACCCTCTCAAATAGTGTGTGTATCATTCGATACCAGAGACTATTATCTTAGTCGCCAGACTACTCTTGTTTTTCAGTTATAATATTCTTGATCTGGATCGTAATCTTCATCTTCTATGGATTCTTCTTCATCATCTTCATTCCATGACCAATCATAATCTTCATCATAATCATCTTGATCATGGTAATCATCTTCATCAAAATTACTCTTATAAAGAGGCTTCAGAAGTTCTCCTTGGTATTCACCAACTACTTCATAAAGACAAGTACGAAGTTTTTCACAATTACAATCAGTCGGAACACTTACTACATCTTTTGGATTAATCTTAACGATAACGATCTTGTCGCCAGCCTCAAGACTACCATAGCTAGCAACATAGTTAAGAGCGCCGGCATGAAGTCCATTAGAACAACCACGACCACGATCATCGTCTACCTTAGATCGTGTCATTTGGCATATCTGACCGACCCTATTGTCGAAAACTCCACGATACTTATCCTTGTAGTCTGAGCGAACAGCCTTATAAGCCAGAAAGAAACCATCTTCAGTAATTGGCAAATGCTCATGCTCAAGAAAATCATACAGTTCCTTCTGACTCTGCATACTGGGATTTTCCATCAGATTATTCAGAAATTTAACAAGAGGCTCAAAAGGCAGACCCTTGCTCATAAACTCCAGAATACGTTTACTAATACTACCATGAACTTCGTCACCCTCGTAAAGAACCTGTCCATTCTTGATCTCCACAAGACCATCGCTGAAAGACGCAACAGCCTTTTCAACGTCCACAACTTCCAGCAGTTCCTCTGCCGTAGCAGTAGGAAGCCTCTCCAGAATCAACTTATAGTTGATATGATCTGGCAACACCTGATAACTTTGATTATTCAATACCAGCGTCAAATTACCATCAACGAACATAAACGGAACAGCCATAATCCAAACTCCTGTTTTTAGTTACGATACCTGTGATACTGTTATTTTACACTAATCGGCAAGTTTGTCAAGGGGTCTTAAGAAATTCCTGACTACTTGATCAAACTACTCAACTGGATCTTAAATAGGTCAATACTCTCCTGACTCATTTGCTCAACCCAATCCTTACCTAGCTTTCCATAATAAGAATTACGATCTTCAAGAATAGGATTTTGGCTGGGCTTAAGGTCTGTTAGATTACCACTAACTTGATGAGTTCCCATAATATACTTTAGCATAGGATTCTTATCTACTTCAGTCTTAATCTTTTCCCTAATCTCAGGGATCTTCCACTTCTTAAAATCTTCTGTAGAAGTTCCACGAATAATCTTCAAAAAACTCTCTGCTTTATCACTATTGATACCTGTATACAAACGATTAGTAATCATGTGAGTCAAGGTATTGTAAGCCAAATTAGCATTACGAATCTCCTTACCATCAATATTCTCAATCCCAACTTCTTTCATAAGCTTAGAAATATGAGATAGATACTCTGTTTGATTGAACTTGGTGATATTAAAAGTACTAATGTGAACAGTATTAGCAAAGAACTCTGTAAGCATTGTTTTATTCAAGCAATCAACAAGAGTCTTATTGCTAATAAACTTATCATAATCTAGACCAAAGATATTCAGCATGTGGAACATAAACTGCTTATCAGTTGTTCCATAGTTGTAATATCTATAACCATTACGATTACTTGTTTCTTCTTTAGTAAAATCTATCTTACAACTTTCAATGAGTTTATTAATGGAAGACAGATTCTTAAAGTGCTTGTTTGCAACAATCTTAAATTGACGCTTCAAGAAATCATTGAAGTTAATAAGATTGTACCCATCCTTCTCAAGCTTTTTAACGAAAGCTGTTTTGATAGCATAAATCTTACTATCTCCAACCAAGTCTTTGACTATGCTCTTGAGAGTTTCGTCTCTAAGAGTAATTGCAATGTCATTAATTTGAGGATAGCCAGATTCAGGCTCGGTCTTATAACGAAGCATAGGAACGTATACTATCTCATCTTGTTCCAGAAAATCCTCTAGTTGTTCTTCTGAAAGGATTCTCAAGGAAGTAGCATCATTGTAAGGATTAGTAATCTGCTTGCTATCCTTATCATAACCGTGAATAAAGAATACATCTTGATCGCTGACACTACCATTAGAATTTCTAGTATAAGACTTTCTTGGGCCAGAACTTTGAGTAAGATGCTTATAATCTGAAACCTTGAGCAGATTTTCAGGTCCAACATCTTCGATCAGTTGATCAAAACCTTCCTGACTCTTAGAGTAGTCCTTAGTGTCTAGGAGCATATAGGCAAAACAATCGTTTTGATTGCAATATTTTGTAACGATTTTTTTAGCCGTTTCTTCACCTTTAATGTCACAGACAAAGAAACTTATCTTACCTATCTTTTTAGAGTTATTCCAATAATAGGTTCCCTTTCCAGTAAGAGTATCATGGTGAATCTTATCTGTGAGTGCTACCAAACGACGAGAACGAAAACCAGCCGTCTTATAATTAAAAACGTACAGACTTTTACCAGCAGGAATTTTATATTCCAAGTCATTCCCAGAGTTGATAGGATGATTTTTACCCTTGGAATCAGCCCAAGTAGCACCAACACCCCATCCTCCAGCCAATTCATTCATAGTATAATATGAAGTAATTGCCTCTACCTTAGTTTTAGCAGACTTAATCTTCTTCGAGAATTCTTCCTTCATCTCCATGTAAATTTCTTGAGTCTTTTTACGCAGGGTCTTGATTACATCTTTGGTATACTGAAGATTTTCTCGGCTTGCATCAATTTCCAATTCACCGATACCAAAGTCAAGTTCAAGATAAAGACCGGAATTGATTATTTCACTAACAAAACTTTTCCAAGAATCAATATCTGCTTTTTGAAAAGCTCTATTCCATTTTTGAATATGATCAGGCATTTCCTCCTTTTCCTGACCAACAATTTGTGCTGTTTCAGCCGGATATGCGATATTCCCCATGATAGCAATCACGCCACTATCAATCTTGTGGTAATTATTTGGATAATAGCTATGGTCGCTGTTAACGCGACAAACTCTCCACCCATCACCGCTGATAATAATGTTGGTATTGCTGTACCTATGATCTTGAAGATTGGTTCCAATACCACCTTCAAGGATAGGTTTCATACGAAAATAATGGAAAATTCTCTTAGCTTTATCTGTAAACTCTTGAAAATCGTGTTGCTTAACTGCAAACTGGATTTCAAGCCCATTAGGTTCAGAAGTGTCTGAAACACTGAACAGATTTAGAGAAGGAATACCATCAGCACCGATGGCAGCAACATAAGTATATTTTTTACCATTGAAATATGAAGATGTTGTGAAGCTCTTAGAATATGCGAATGGGCTTTTAGAACCCAAACCAAGACATCCCACAAAATCATTGCTGTTATTTTTGTTTGATGCACCATAGGTTGTGTACAGACTCTCCATGTCTGCTTTACTAAGACCAGTACCATAATCTCTCACCATAAAAATGGGATTAGCAGAGGTAGGTAGAGTTACCTTAAATGGATTCTTATTTCCTGCACTAATATGAGCATCCAAAGCGTTGGTGCTTAGTTCTCTAATAACTGCCATAACTTTATCTGAGTACAAAGAATTACTCAAGATATGAAACATCTTTGATGATGTTTGAATAGAAAACTGACTAGTTGAAGCAATTCCCTTGTGATGCGTTTCAAAAGACTTATCCGCAAGAAGCATAAGTTATTCTCTCCAAATTTGTTTTTCTGTCTCTAAGATGTTCGTATTCTACCATCGGCAGTGTCGCTTGTCAACCATTAGAAATGATTTTGTCTGCCTTGGCTAATTTTTTTTGCCCATAATGGTTAGCGATTTTAGTTGTCCCAAACTGTTTTAAAACCAATCGCTATATCTAATAGTTTTCTTCATTTTCATTATTTTGATCATCAAATTCTTCAGCATCTTGGTCATCATAAGGACTCCATTCTGTATTATAGACATCTTCATTATCTTCCATTTGATCCTCTATTAATTCAGCGGCATCTATAATAACTTCTAATTCTTGAATTTTATTGAGTATCAAAGATATTTTTTGATCTAAAATTCTTATTGAGCGTTTAATCTCTTCAATATTTTTTGTAGTTTTAGCATTTAGTGCTATATAATCTTTATGATTTTTTTGTATCTCTCTAAATATATCATTATATTCTTTTGACATAATTGATCACCATTTTATATTTTTATAACCTTTTATATCCCCATTTTCTATGATCTTATTGTTTTCATAACTACTTGCAACCCTTCTATAAAATTCTTGCTTAATATTCTCTAATACACCAGTTATCATAGCAATTTTTTTATATGATGGTTCTTTCATTAAATTGCATATTATCTGAGAAAAAACATAATTAATACGGCCCAAATAAATACTAAAATCATTAGGATCGTCTAAATGAGTCTTTATATCTTTAATACATTTGGTTATATTTTCTATAGCATCATATAACTGCTGTCTTTCATCCTCATTTATATATGGCATAAATTATTATTCCTCAATACATATACAATCATATTTAATACAATAGCAGCATAGTGGCCCAGGATTGTAATTTCCCCAAGCATTTGATGTGGAAATAAAACTTTCTTCACCAGTGTCTATACAAACTAATTTCTTAGTCTTTTGTCTATATACTAGACCAACATTATACCAATGGCAATCCCAAAAATTTAATGTTGTTTTGTCATATATTTCTTCTACTAAAATTTGTATATTACGCACATTAGTTTTAGTATGATATACCGGCATAGCTTTTTCTGTTAAATATCCCCAATTAGACTCACTATTATAGAGATAAGGATCTTTATGAGAAAAATTTAATTTGCAAATATCAGAAAAAATCTTAGGAGCAAGATTATATTTAGAAAGTTTGGTTTGATTTTTGTAAGATTCTATGGCTTTGGTTTTAGTATCAAATTCTTTAAATAATATACTGCTATTATTTTCAATAGAATATACTTGACAACTTCCTCCTTGGTCAAACCAATCAGTATTAATGAGGTACTTATTCATTCTAATAAAATTGTATTTCTGGAATTTGTCCAGTAATATTATATATGAAATCTTTTACCTTATCTAAGGATTCAAAATTTCCTAAAAAAATAGTAGTACTTTGTTTATCATCTACATATCTTTTACCATATATTTGGTAAAATGGAATATCAAAAGCATTCCAATCATTAGATAAAAATTTTTCTATATCTTTAACCTGTTCTAAAATTATACCATTTTCATAATCATCATATTCTCTAACTGTAATAATTTCAAAAAAATCAATGGGGGATTTAGGATGATTATTTTTAACCAATCCATTACAAATAATATTAGTCATTTTTTATACTATACAAACTGATAACCTTTTCTTGATTATCATAAGGATTATTTTGCAGCCTAAGATCGTATAGTGATCCATCTTGTGTAATTTTGCCATATGCTACTGGCTCAGTATTCATAATACTATCTAATTTGGTTTTATTTTTACGCAATCTTTTAAGTTCATCTTTGGCATTATTTACCCAAAAACGATCTGCTCCAGAAGCCCAAGCAAAATCAATTATAGTATCTAGAGGATTTGCATTTTTATCCATATAATCTGCCAGTTCTATAAAAGTCCTTCGTATACTATCTTCCCAATTTTCATATTCTTCTATCATTCTCTATCTTTGCTACTTTTTCTTCTAAAATGCTCACTCTTTCATAAATATCACGATTAGCCAATGGATTCAAATCTTTTACTGGAGTTTTACCATCGCCAATCCTAGTATCCCATATTTGACATTCTGCATCTTTTTCATATAAGACAACTTCTCCAATCCTAGGAATATAAGATGAATTATTTCTAGCTTTTCCAATACCAAAATATGCATTCATATTCAAACAAATCCTATACGAGTTTTCTCACTAAGAGTAACTTCAATTTCATTTTCATGAAACCACTTGCTATCATGAGAGCGACCATTCCACCAGCTACATTCGTAGGTTACATGATTATTACCGCGAATACACACAGCACTAATAATTCCAAATACATCATCCGCCAACTTAACTTTGCTACCAACCTTAAAAACTTCTAGAGAATTTTTAGTCATATATTTCCTTTTTAGGTGTTAATTCAGCCTCTTCTGAGGCATCATAATATCCAGTATCATATCCTTGTTTATGACCCACAGTATAAGCTGCCATCAACCATTTAATTATATCGTCTGTTCGTTCTTGTTCAACTGCAACTTTTACGTCATCCAACATTCGGTCTATTCTTGGGCCGAATCCTTCGTCTTGATTTATCCATTTGTCGAATGTCATAAGATTTTATCTCCTGCAAACGCTTTGGTGTACTGCTATTATAGCCTCTACCTATTAAGGAGTCAACTATGGAAAGACATAAATATTCAGTCGATGATTTAAAAAATGCTGTTAAAAATTCTCGTTCTATAGCTCAGGTTTTAGATAAGCTTGGTATTGTTCCAGCAGGAGGGAATTATCAAACGGTTAAAAGAAGAATAGCTAAATATAATATTGATACTTCTCACTTCGGAGGACAATCTTGGAATAAAGGACAAATTACTGGCCCTAAAAAACCTATTAACTTTTATCTCACTAAAAATTCTGTTGTTCAGAGTTTTAAACTCAAGAAACGATTGTTATCTGAGAATATTTTTCAGCATAAGTGTTGTGAGTGTCATAAAACTAAATGGCTAAATCATCCTATTCCTTTAGAATTGCACCATATTGATGGGGATCATTACAATAATGAACTATCAAATTTAACTTTACTTTGTCCTAACTGTCATGCTTTAACTGATAATTATCGTGGGAAAAATAAGTAGGAGCAGAGGGGATCGAACCCTCACTGTATGGATTTTCGTACTACTATAACTTTCGTTACCATTGCTGTTTGTAGTCTGGACTTTACCTTAACCATAGTTTTCACTTTAGGTTCCTGCCGTCAAGTCTCTACACCTTCATAATATTTCTATTAAGCTTGGCTCGGTATTAGCAGTTAAGCCTTCACCGACTTTGACAGGTTCTACATTAAAGATTTCTCCTTATGCACTCAATTTAACGAAAAAAGTCCACTGCCTCTGCCTAATTGGGCTATGCTCCCGTATACTTCCGAACTACATATCATAACGATTGATTAGATGTTTGTCTATGTTGTCTCTATCAATATTTATGAATAATGTAGTTGGAAGCATTTGGTTTTAAAATCAATTGTTAGAATGAGCATTTTTAAGACGACGAACAATATCTGCCATAGCCTCAATATTGTCAACAGTCTTAACTGGCTTTGCTCTTTCCATAGCGGGAAGTTCCTCACCCTTCTTAGCAAGGTCTGCCTTTACGCGAGCATATCGAGCCATCGTACTGGCAATCTTCTGACCAGTTTTATTCGCAATCTCAGCATAAGTTTTGCTGCTAAAAACTGCCTCAAGAAACTTTTCATCACTGCAACGAACACGCTTCTGCTTTTCGCTAGTAGTAACTTCAGCCATAATCAACCTCCAAATTCTTTGTCAAAATTGCAATCGTGAACTCAACCTAACTGATTGATCAGATCCACGATTCACTCTTTCATTCTACAATACTGTATCGGCTCTGTCAATGGGTGTTCTTGAAAATTTCTAGATTTCAAGAATTATTATTGTCTAAATTTTACTTAGTGTCTTTATTTGGTAACACTATAGCTAATAATAGATAAATCCAAAAAAGTAAAGTTCCACTAAATAAAGTTCCTATTATAAATAGTATTCTTAGTAAAGAAACATCTATAGAAGTATAATCAGATAATCCTGAACAAACACCAAATAAAACCCTATTATATTGATCTTTATATAAGTTTTTCATATGTTGAATTTTCTATTAAAGAATTAATATTAGATATTGGATATCCTAAAATTAGATATACATAGTATGTATTGTTTTTTATCATATAAGATTAATTTTGAGTATAAAATATCCTTCTTCTTCTGTTTCTATGATTTGAATCATAGATATTTTACCTTTACCTAAAAAAGAATCTCCTACCATCAAATGAACACCACCATCTAAATGAGCAGATGTAATGTATGATGTGTCAAATTGACAACCAAATTTAGCCCAATTTGTATATCCTTCAAGTAAATATTCTTTTTCACCAATTTGAGTAATAATTCTAGTATTTAGATTATTTTTAAGCTGTGCATATCGAACCATTAACTGACTCACTAACAAAATGATAGCCTTCTTTATTTAGAGACGTTAAACTATTAAGAACGTCTTTTAGTTTTTCGTTTTCTATTTCTAATTTTAGAATAATATCTTCAGCTTGATTTAGTGCTTTATATAGTTGCTTAACCTTAAAAGCTAATTCATCAGCGATAAATTCGTTAGGAGTTTTTTTAACCATAAAAACCCTTTCTATATAAAATATAATCAAGACTAATACTATATATTACACCCTAATCTAGTTCTAAACTTGATAAAAATTTTTTTAGATCTTTTAATTGATTGTTATTCAATACTATTTGATCATTATAGGGTTTTTTATGAAAAATAATTTGATAACAATACCTTAATCTCTGCCATAATGACATTTTATTACTATAATTTGTATAATTTTCAAATATCGCTAAATCCGCAATATTAATTGTATGATCATATTCAATAACTAAAATTTCACTTCTACAATCACAAGGAATGAATAATGTCTTATTTTCTTTTAGATTTGTTATGCTTCCCACGTTTAAAAATCCTATCGTAATTTTTAGCCCATGTTTGCTGATCTACAGTTTTGGGCCTGGGTTTAGAACCTTTGCCATTTTGACTCATTATTTAATCCTCAAGCACAAATGACCAGTATCGACTATCTTCTTTCTTTTGAAGATCATCCCAATAAATCGAGCGGGCGATATAAGATGGAACCTTGAGTTTGCCACAATTAATCATCCAATGACGCTCCATCTTCTTATAAATGGATGATCCCAACTTACTTTTATTATACTTTAGAGACTCAACATCGTAAAGCCGAAGTTGATGTATATCTCCACACAATACTCTAGCCTCATTAGGATGAATCATCTCCAGAGCAAAACTAATCTTTGCCAAACCAATACCACTAATTTTATTCAAGATACTATCTCGTTTCTTGACATGGTACTTTTTAGTGGTAAAATAAAAGTCTTTAGGATTAGCCCAAAACTTGGTGCTAAAATCCCAAATATAATTCGTACGATTATTGTGTAGTCCTACGCCGCTCTTGTGGAGTTTTGTCAAAAGAATTTCTTTGCTATCCACCCACTCACTAAAATTCTTGATAGCATTATATCCCTTGACATTGCCCTGCCAAGTGGTATGGACGCTGCAAAAAGCAAAGAGATAACGACGAAAAATATCTTCATCAGTCTTGGGACTAACACTCTCCCAATAGTCTTTATAGGCAACTACCTTATCCTTGGGAAAATTCTTAAAAAACTCGTCAGCCTTACTTGTATTCATAACAATAGGTTTTTTCTCAACAACTGCTTCAGTCATATCTTCTCCAAAATTTGTTTCCAATGGTTATGCTAACATTCTATACTACTGGTATCGGTTTGTCAAGTGTCGTTTCTTTAAACCGTTCTAGCAGACCCGTGCAAAACCTTAAAAATCGGAAAACGCAAACTAATCCCGCCATCTTGGTTTTCGCTCTCAGAGAAATACTGCACAGTTATTATCTTTCCAAGTATCTTTTTAGGATGCTTATGAAAATCCTGACGTTGTTCAATACTAAAACCAGAGCCAACTCGCACAGTATACCCCTTATGCTGAATCATAACACAACTCAACATAGTTTCCTCACACTCTGCACCATCTTTAACATAACGAAATGGCCCCATTTCAACGTCCACAACCTCATATTCATCATCAAAGAACGCTTTATACTTCAATAGGTCTTTGGATCGCTTGCCTTTATATGGAACGTCAGACCGAAGCATAAGCCCCTCATACCCATTCTGATTGGATTCAGTCACGAATTCTTGAAAGTGATTTTCATCTTTAACCAAAGACTGTTCCAGAAGTGTCAAACAAGCACACTCATTCTTCTTCATCACTTCTGTAAGATTCTTTAGTCTAATACTAAATGGTCGATTCTTTTCTCCTTTCTGACTATAAAACTCATCATGAGAGATCATATCAAAAATTTTATATGAGGGATTGGGGATAGTATGATCTTTCTTACGAAGTTCCTTCATTACACCTTGAAAATCCTCATTACCATCTTCATCCACAAGACAAAGCTCTCCATCAAGAACTACATTAGTAAGTCCCAAAGCTTTAATGCCACCGCTAACAACATCAAGAGTATCAAAGATTTTTCCCGTGCGGGAATAAAAGGTAGAATTACCATTACTATCAACAATAGCAATACATCTAGCTCCGTCGATCTTCCTGCTAACATACCATCCATCCTTCCAATCTACAATATTAGGATCATATTTATCTGCCAATGCAACGCTAAATTCTGGAATATGATCTGGAATAGCCTTGTTGATAATCTTGTCCCCTGCTCTTGTTTTTAGGTCTTTATCAATTATGCAGTAAATAAGTTCCTCATAGTCTGAGTGATGCTCAATAAAACTATTTACAGCAGCAATAGCGTCATGCCCAGTAATTTTACGACCCTTTAGAGCATCAAGCAAATCAAAAAAATTCTTGTATTCGTTCTTTCTCGATACAAGATAATTCTTCTTTTTGAGATTATCGCTTGTTACATTATATTGCCAAAGAGGATGATAAGTATAAAGAAGAATTTTCTTAGTAAAGTTTGCAGCCTCAGAATTATGGTTGCAATAATCCTCAATAATACCTTGCTTATCTATAGTGCTACTGGTAGCCCTAAGATCACGAACCATCCCCCAAACATAATTAAAATCGTGAGTCATTCCAAATTTCTCCTGTGTTCCGATCAGTATATCATACGATATGCCACTTGTCAAGTATCGACTATTTACGATTTGGTCTTGAAAGAAAATAATTCATAGCGTTAGTGATACCTCTTATATTATCACCCAACTTACCTATACCAGTATTACAAGGTTCACACAAAAATCCTCTAAAACTATTATCACTATGATCATGATCCAAACACCATTTATATGGTATTTTCCCGCAACATTCACAAACTTCTGGCTTAGGAGGAGCTTCTTTATGAAGTTTATTTCTTATTTTAGATTGTTTCTTAACACATTTTCTACATCTACTATCCAGATTATCTTTGTACATACTATGCTTGGGAAAACTTGCTTTGTTCTTCCTTTTCCCACAATATTTACAAATTTTTCTCATAATATTAAGTGGAGGCGGGCGATTCGACTCGCCGTCTTGCGATAATTTTGATAATATTTTCTACAAGTTTAGTTCTTTGTTAATTATAGATGGTTTGAACAAAGAACAAATCTTTCCACCTATTTCAACTAATCTTAACTAGAACCAGTTGAGTCATTCTAGAGCAGAGGGATTTGGCGACAGATTTTTGATCGCTACCCTCATTCGCAATCGCAATCTGTTGTTGCCTATTTAATTAGGCAGCAAGGGCTAACTGTGTTTCGCCAGTTAAAGCGTTTAATCCTGTTTTAAAGTAGCCGCAGGATCAACTACTACTTGCTTATATAATCTTCATTATCCAATCGATACATTTCGCCCCCATATTTTAGGTTAAGTTTTTATCTTTGTTTTGTTGATCATGAATCATTTTTTCTAAAATTCTTTTAAGTAATTTATTAAGTTCTTCATTCTCCATTTTATGGATTTTAGTAATCAATTGTTTGTTAGTGTTATAATATACCATATTTAATCCTAGTGAAAAAAATAATGATCCCACTAATATTAGTGAATATGGTGATATCTTCATTTTAACTATTTTCCATAAGATATCTTTGCCATCCCATAACTATACCGCTTGCTGTTCCAACATTTAAAGATCTAACACTTCCATATCCAGGTATTGTCATAATATAATCAACTTGCTCTAAAATAGTATTATCTAATCCAGAATTTTCTTCTCCAAATATAAAAATAGTATTTTGTATATATTGACGATAATCATATAAATTTATTGTTTTATAATCAAATTGAGGTATATTGTTTTCTATACCAATTAAACAACAATCTTTAGATTTAGCATCATATATAAATTCATCAAAATTTGAATAATGATATATAGGAGTGTAGTTGTGAGTTCCAACGCTACCTCTTTTATCCCATCTTTTACTATTAGCTATATGATATACTGATCTAAATCCAAAAAAATTAGCATTTCGTACCATAGTACTAAAATTAAAATCGCCACTAATATTAACCATAGCAACACTAGCATCTATAGTATTAGTTGTGCAATAATCTTTTATTTCTTCAACAGATAGTTTTTTAAGTTCATCTACAACATTCATATTTTATATCCTTATTATTATCCAATTTAGTTAATGTCAGAGGGTTTGGCAGATATTTTTGTTTTGTTTTCGTTGCCTAACCAAAAAACCATTTCATTGGAATCATTATCCCAAGCACATTCTACAAATCCTTTTGCTGCCAATTTTGCTAAAGCAACGCCATATAGCCAGTCTCTGAGAGTATCAAATATAATATCGAGAATATCCTCATTGATAATATAATAGCCTTCTTGATCCATACCCAAACTATTTTTTTTAATCAAGTTAGTTACTTGGGTGATACTAATAAAATCATCCAAATTTTCTGAATAATTATCAGCAAAAGATTTTGCCGCCGCTTCTCTCATGGCTCTAGCATATCCCTCTAAATCAATAACACTATAATTTTGCATTTGTTGCTATAACTCCAACTTATATTAGATGTATTTATTTATGCTTTTGTCAAGATTTTCTATATCTGATTTACACCGATCAAGTAAATTATTAATAGTGTTTTGTAGACTATATTCTCCTCTATTTAACCATTTTTTATCCTCATAAAGAGCAGTAGTTATTTGAGGTATATAAAACTGTATTGCTCTCTCAAATTCTTCGGGAAAATATGTTTTTAAAATAGTTTCTATGTTATATAGACACTTGACAATTTTATCTCTTTCAGAAAATAGTTCAGTTATCTTTTCTTTTTGATCAAGAGTAAAGCTCATTTTACAGTCTCTTTTATTTTTAATTTCAACAGTTTATGCTTAATCTTCCAAACACCAGTTTCTTTATTTTGAATATCTGGACCCATATAAATGTGACAGAACCCGGTATGCTTATCAAGACCCCAAGCCTTAATACCATTATCATCAATATCTTCTACAACAAATCGACCCCTGTATCCCATAGGAATAAATTCACCCCTATGAACATAGTACGGGCCACCGGCAACCTTAACCTTATCGCCTTTAACTAGATCACGCCAATTAAAATTTTGAATAATCTTAGTATTCTTTGCTTCTTTACTTTTGGGTTTAAAAATAAACATCTCACCACAATCTTTGCACACATAAGAGCGAGGGCCGTTATTTGTAGAGCCGCAACGCGAACATTTCTTACAGCCTTTTGGCATGGTTTGGTGTATTCCTGTATAGAGTGTGAATCTTAGCAACAACGCTTTCAGTATACTGTATGGATCGGCTTTGTCAAGCAAAAACTTTAACAAGAGGCAATTTTTATGAAAACTTACCAAGAAATAACTTATCAATTTTTGTATGATGAATATATCCTAAAAAATAAAAGCATAAGAACTATCGCTAAAGAAACTAGTTTAACTAAAAAACAAATTCAAAGACTTATTTATAAATTCGATATTCCCACTAGGAAAACTAGACCATCAAAAAATTCTAAATACCAACATATATTAACACAAGATTTTTTATATAATGAATATATTAATAAAAATAAATCTATCAGAGAAATAAGTCAAAATACAGGTATTGATTCAAAACAAATTTCTAAATTTTTAGATACATATAAAATTGCTAAACGAACATGCGGGACTAGAAAAGGTAAAAAAAATAAAAATAAATTTATTTATAAATCAGATATAAAAATTGGAACTAATTATGAGTATTTAACTGTTATAGATATCAAAGACAATCAATTAATTTGTAAATGTAAATGTGGAAATATTAAACAATTACACTCATCAAGAATCAGACTAAAACAAGTTAAATCATGCGGATGTTTATCTAAAAGAAGAGGAGTAGATAATCCCTTATGTAAAGGATTTGGAAATATACCCAAATCTGTATTAACTAAATGTATAATTAATGCTAGAGATAGAAATATTGATTTTCATTTAACTATAGAAGATTTAGACAGTCAATATAAAAAACAAAACGGTAAGTGTTCAATTAGTGGAGTCCATATTGGATTTAAAGACGATAAAAAAAATAGCAATACAATATTGTGTACATCATCCTTAGATAGAATAGATTCATCTAAAGGATATACTAAAGATAATATTCAATGGGTTCATAAAAAAGTTCAACAAATGAAATGGAATATTGCTCAAAAAGAATTTATTGAATGGTGTAAAATTATTGCCTCAAATAATTAAATTTTCTTGTCACTATCTGGAATAATAGTGAGTTTACCAGAATTATAATGACAAAAATAACTTGCTGAGATTCTTTTTTTGGTTAAATTATCTTCTTCAATTTGAATATATACATTAATTCTGTATCTATTATCATAGACATTAATAATTTTAGTCATTAAAAAATGTTTTGGCTTCTCTACTTGCTTAAAAAGCAGACTCTCTATTTCTATATCATTCATCAAGACTGTCCTTTCTCAAGAAAAACCGAATCCATATTAATAGTTAGAGTTAGCTTATTATCAAACACATAAGTATCACAGTCATACTCATCGCCAGTTTCAGCATCATGAATTACTACTGGAGAATTCCATTCAAACCTACCAATGTTTTCAGATTTATTTGCCTGACTGTGTAGAAAATTATAAAGATCCAACCAGCTCATTTTGTTCATTGTTATATGCTCCATAATAGTGTATTATATCAGTATACTAGACCGACCAGAGAAAGTCAAGGATACCATGAAAAATTGCAATCGTTGTAATAATAGTTTTCCTGCGAATAAAGAATACTTTAATCAAAACTCTAAATTAGTAGATGGCCTCCACACTATCTGTAAAAAATGTATTAAGGAATATAATTCGATTAGGTACAAAAAACATAAAGATAAAATGTTACTCCAAAGCAAACAGTGGGTTGAAAAGAATAAAAATCAAGTTAAGAAAAATAAACAATTATGGTATGAAAAAAATAAAGAAGAATTTTTACAAAAATCTTTACAATATAAAAAACATAGATATAAGACTGATTTATCATATAGACTAACTTGTAATTTACGACGCAGACTACATAGGGCTATTGATGGTAAATTAAAAAATGATTCAGCATTAAAACTATTAGGTTGTTCTATAGAAGAATTAAAAACTCATTTGGAAAAACAATTTATTAATGGAATGAATTGGAATAATTATGGGAAATGGCATATCGATCATATAAAGCCTTGTTCTAGTTTTAATTTGAGCGATCCTTTAGAGCAGAGTAGGTGTTTCAATTATTCTAATCTTCAACCCTTATGGGCGAAAGACAATATCAAAAAATCTAATAAAATTATCTAGCCCGACGATTAGCTCTGTTTAAAATTCTAAGTTTTTCTTTTGCATTTGCTGGACAAAGAACTAAATCCGGCGCTGTTTTATGAGAGTAGTTCATAAAGCCAACCGCCCTCTGTTCTGTTGAACAATCAATACAAACCATAGGACGATTATATTCAATCAAAAATTCAGCTCTTTCTTCAGAAACGATACTTTTGCAATAATTGCAGATCATACCAAACTCCGATGGGTGAGGATGCCAAGAGTCCTCTTTATATCACACTATCGGCGTTTTGTCAACACTTCTTTAAACTTATGACCACAGGTGTTGTCGGATTTTAATAAGTTCAATCATCATATCCTCATCTTCTTGATTATAAGAATCTTCTATTTTTAGAAGTTTACTATAATAAACATGAGAATTTTTTGGAGGTTTTATTTTAAAACCATTTGATTCTATGTTATCATATATTTTAGACCATCCACTTTTTTCCATTGGATTTACTCTATTAGGTCTTTTATTTTTCCACCATTCATATATCTTTTGAATTTTACGACTAGATTTTGCTTGGTCACTTAAAACTATTTTACCAGATTCATTTTTTATTTTTAGATTATTTGCCCACTTAAAATAATCATTAGCAGCCTCTATGCATCTACCATTTTTGAAAGAATACTTTTTGTTAGTTTCATTTGACCATTTCATATTTAAAGCAAGTTCAATTTCTACAAAATCAACCAATTCATTAAACATACCATGCATTAAACGATAATCAAAATCATAATATTTTCCGGGTATTAATCCTGTTTTAAGATAATGTGTTTTATCTATCCATCTATTACGAATATAAATTCTGACTTCTGTACATAGATCATATGGATAATACACAATATTTTGTAGATTTTTTAGAAAAACTTCTGTAAACCAATATCTAAACGGTTTTCTTTTTTTGAGATCATCATAATATTCTTCCCATGCTCCCCATTCCAAAGCAAATGGTTTTTCTTCTCCTCTAATCCAAGAAGCGAATTTACTAGATGACCAATAATGAGTTCTTTGCTTAATCATAGGATATCTTTCTATTTAGACAGACAGTGCTGATGTATGGTCTATATGTATAGTATTACTATTATAATCCTCAAAAAAACCTTCATCAGTACTATAATAAATTTGATTCAGGCCCACGGCATTAAGAAGTTTATTACAATTTTCGCAAGGCTTACTTCCCAAAATTAGTCCGCATCTATTTATTCTCATAACCACAACTTTCCACGAAGAATCAATAGTGTTATATTTGCCAAGCAACTTATCAATTAAGCGGCTTTCGCTATGAAAAAACGGAAACTCTTTATATTTTGGCAAATTAAAATCTTCACCAATTCTATAGGCGGCAGCATGGGTTTTAATAGGGTTATTTTGTGCAAAACAAATCATACGATTACCATCAAATGCCGCTGAATAATGGTAACACCTTACCAATCTATTAGGATTCCAATTTTGATAAGATTTACGAATTGTCTTGTAAATTATTCTCATTATAAAGTTCATTCAAAAATTGATTGATCTGATCCAAAGTATTTTGTGAAGGTTTATATTCTTTATTCATTGAACCGTATTCTTCATCATTAATATCTGAGTATGATGATGGCATTGGTGTAGGAGTTACACTTTTTGTTTTTGGTGATTTTGAATCAATAGGATTTTGTGATATTTTTTTCATAATTGCTTTTTATCTGGAGGCTAACATATACAAACCGATATTAGCAAAAGCATATCCTAAATATGCTATTAGCATACCATTATTACCTTTGTATCCTTGTTCTATGGCTACCCATAAATATATCATTCCAGTAAATGCTATTAGCCATGCGCTCATATTAATTTTTTTCTATTGGTATGTATCTATTTCCATTATCCGAAATCTGTTCCTTACCAATAATAATCTTAGGATCTTGCTTGAGCAAGTTGATCATTTCCTGGGTATTAACATTATCACTAATAACAATAGTTCCAATTTGGGCCATAATTATCTCCTTTGGTGTATAAAATATTGAAGTATGTACGAGATACTTTACTACTTATAATACATTAACGCCCCTGTGATGGTTGCTCGTACCAACTGTTGCTTGGGCGTTTTTTATTAGGAACGTACCATAAATTATACCAAAACTTGTAGTGTCTGTCAAGAGACATTTCCGGCTACTACTGAATATTTTCATAAATCAAAAACTGGCAAATTTGGATTGCGACAAAAATGTATCGTATGTCGCAAAAAATCTTATAAAACTAACAAAGAATACCATAAAATCAAAAATAGAGAATACTACAATAAAAATAAAAAAGATATATTGAAAAAGAGTAAAAAATATCGTCAAAAAAATAAAAACATTATATTGAAAAAACAAAAAACGTGGAGAGAAAATAATAAATCAAAAATTTTAAAACAAAATAGTATTTATGTTAGTAAAAGAAGACAAAACGATCCAGGTTTTAGAATTCTAATGAATACAAGATCTAGAATAGGGAATGCTATTAAAAAAAATAAAAAATTAAATAAGACTATAAATTTATTAGGTTGTTCTATCGAAGAATTTAAGTTATATATAGAATCAAAATTTCAAAAAGATATGAGTTGGAAAAACTATGGAAGAAAAGGTTGGCATATAGATCATATAATTCCGTGTTCTAGTTTTGATTTAAATAATATAGAAGAACAAAAGAGATGTTTTCATTACTCTAACCTACAACCCTTATGGGCTGAAGATAATTTGCGTAAGTCGAATAAGATTCTATAAATTTAGCGATAGTTAGATCTTTGAGCTTATACTCATAGTCTATATCTATTTCACGCGAAAACAATTCCTCATGTACATCATATACATGATCGCTGTGCGCTTTATCTAGAGCATGATTCCTACCATTGCTAAAATGAAACAAGGGTTTAAAACTTCCCCAAGTGTCAAAACATTTTTGTGCAGCGTCGTCTGCTGTTAGGTTTTCTGGATTGTTAAGCCTAAAATGATGTGAGTCATATGTGATAGGGATATTTGTGATTGGATGAAATATATCAATAAGTTTAGCTACGCTCCATGCAGCCTGTCGATCATCATTCTCCACTACCAATCTAGCTTGACAAT
>Ga0214923_10000550_pt1 | contig 56365 bp, 36 predicted proteins | sample LL1510_MetaG_FD_177993 | JGI IMG/M metagenome (GOLD analysis project Ga0214923, IMG submission 177993) | Freshwater microbial communities from Lake Lanier, Atlanta, Georgia, United States - LL-1510 | ecosystem: Environmental > Aquatic > Freshwater > Lake | place: USA: Georgia | collected...
ATAGTAATACAACTTCTAGTTATAATTATACATCTCTATTAAAAAATGTATATATTTATGCATCAGATTATAATGAAGAATCCGAATTTATTATTTTCAATCAAAATAATAATATTGTTAAAAAAAAATTATCAAATAATGATGATTATTTAACATTTTTTACTTTAGATAGTCTTTTAAATAAAACTCATTTAATTATTAATCATAAAAATAATGTTAAAAATATTATTATTAATGAAGATGATAAACATAATCCAAAAAATGAAGATGATAAACATAATCAAAAAAATGAAGATGATAAACATAATCAAAAAAATGAAGATGATAAACATAATCAAAAAAATGAAGATGATAAACATAATCCAAAAAATGAAGAAGAAATAATATTAAAAAATGAAAAAGATAAAATTAAGAAATCATGTGAAGAGATATTTTCTTTATATAATATGGAATTATCTAAAATAAAGAAGATAGAGAATAATCTAAAGAATATAGAGAAGAAAGAGGATAAATTAAATAATAGAATAATGAATCAAAATATAGATGATGTTAATAAATTATATTTTGATTATAAAACATTTATAAAAATTAAAGAAAAAATTAATAATAATTCTGATAAATTTACAATTCCAGAATTATTTATAAAAAAATATATGTATTTTAATGAATTATTATTTAATTCAGATTTTAATGTAATTTTTGATAAATTAAAAGATCTTAATATAAATGAGCCTAATGATTATTTATCAAATAATGAAATAATTTTATTTTCTAAAAAATATGTATTAGATTCTAAAAATTTAAATTATTCTTTCGATCATGATTGGGATGATTTAACAAGTGATACTGAAGGTATTATGAAACCAAAAGGTTGGTCTGCTAGAACTTAATTATAAACTAAATTAAAATTAATTCTGAATGAATATTAAAATTTATAAATAGATATGCTTCTTCGTACATTTTATTTAGTACATAAGAAATAACATCAAAACATTTAAATATAATATTTTTATCAATAAATACTTCATCATCTTCAAGATTATCATAAATATTTCTATGTGAATAATTATCAAATTTCTTAATTTCTAATGTTTTTTTATTATAAATAATTATATTATCATTTAATATCCATAATAAATTATTATACAAGCAATTATCTTTAGATTCAATCATTTTTATTGAGTCTAATAAAACTTTTATATCTCCTAAAACCATATCAAAAACAAAATGATTTTTATCACAAATTTTTAATTTATTTTTATGAATAATACAACTGTCTTTAAAATTACAAAATTTATAACTAGAAGTTTTAAATACTTTTATATTATCAGCATCATTTGGTAATTCTTTTCTATTTTTTAGAACAAAATTAACTTTAATTTTATCACAAGCATTATATATCCATGTTAAATATTGAATTAATTGATTATAATTAATATTATCGGTATTATTTATAAAAGGGTTTTTTTGTCTTACAAATCCTCTTAATTTATTTGAAATGAATGACATGTAATTCATAATAACTAATAATTCTTCTCTTTTTTTAACATTTAAATTAAGTTCTAAACATTTATCAATTTTAATTTCATTGCTATTACTTTCATTCCTATTCTTTTTTTGAATATCGCCAATTGTTTCTACTTTTTTTTTAATTATAGATTCGCTATTAAATAGCATTTCGTTATCAAATGAATTATCAGAACACCAATCAATTGAACTCATTTTAAATTTAATATAGATATATATATATATATATTTATATTTATTTTCAATTTTAATTATGGCAAATTTAATTATTAAAAAATATGATGAGATTTATAATAGACATGAGGAATTAATAGATTTTAATAAAATGATTCCTGAAAATAAACAATTTATAAGAGAAGGAGATATTGTAAAATATATTCGTTTTGATGATAAAGATGAAATTATTAAAACGGCTTTTATAATTAAAAAATTTAATAACAAATTATTATTAAAATCATTTAGTTACAATGATAAAAGTATAGTTTGGTATATATGGCTTAAAAATAATTATATATTTTATAAACCTAAAAATGATATTAAAAATTTTATACTTAATAATGTTTAATTATAAAGTTAAAAATATTTTAATTATATATATATATTATGAATTCAAATCCTAAAAAAAATAATAAAAAAAATATAATTATTAATAATGATGAAAAAATAAATACAAGTAATAAAAGTATATTTATTAAGGAAGACAACAAAAATAGTGAGAAAAAAGAAAAAAAAAATAGTGAAAAAAAAGATAGTAATAAAAAAGAAATTAAATTAGGAAGTAATAAATATAAAAAAAATGGGTTTGAACGTCCAGAAATTACTTATACAGATCAATTATCTAAAGAAGAAATACAAGATAAATTAGCTGATTATTCTAAAGTTGAAGATATTTATAAAGTTCCATTAGGAGTTCATTTAAGATATTTTGTTAAAAAAGACGGCCAAATGTTATTTAGAATGGGAGGTCAATTGTTTAAAAATAATGGTCTACCTGAATATGTTATTCTTAAAAGTGGTACTAACGCACAATGGTCCGTTCAAATTAAAGATACTGTATTTTATAGAAAAATGTCTATAGTAGAAATTAAACAAGAATATGAAGATATTATTAATAAAAAAAATGATAAAATACAAGCATTAAAAGAAAAATTAAAAAAATATGAAAAATAAAAATTAAAAATAAATTTTTTATATAAATATTTATTTATATAAAAAAATATATAATGGTTTCAAATATTATTTATGATGAGAAAAATGATAACTTATATTTACTAATATATAAATTAGGCAAGGGTTCATATGCTACTGTATGGTTTAGTATTCAATTAAAGGGTTTTGTAAATAATATTAAAACAAAAAAGAAAATAGATATACATCATTATGCTTTAAAAATTCACAATGAAGAAGACTATGATGAAGGAATGTTAGAAACAAAAATAGATAGTTATTTATCAAAAAATGGAAAGCGATCAGAACTAATTAATTATCCTAAATCTCACTTTGTATATGATGAAAGTGTTGTTATAGTTGTATATGAAACAGCTCTATGTGCTTTGTATGATTTTCATAAAATTTATAAAAGAAATTTTGAAGAAGAATTTGTTAATAAAATAACTCCTTTATTAAGAGAAAGTATTAATTTCGTCCATGATTGTGGATTTATTCATGCAGACATAAAGCCTGAAAATTATTTATTGATGGGAACTAATAAATTACAAAATGATATCTATAATGATATTCAAAAATTTAATATTATGTCAAAAATAAGTATAATTAATATATTAAAAAAGAAAATTATTTATGAAAATATAATACAGGTTTTTAAACCAGTTTTAAAACAATTATTACTTGAATTAACATCATCTTTTAATCTAACAGATAATCTATTATCTGATGAAGATGATTCAGAACATACTGATGAAAATTCTAGTTCTTCTAATTCTTCTTCTTATGAATCTTATGAAAATGATTATAATTATGAAGAATCAGAATTTTCTAATACTGATTGTGAATCTTATAATTCATCCGAAAATGAATTTACAAAAGAATATGATAAATTTCATACCAATAAAATATTATATGAATATTACAAAGAAGATAATAAAAGTGAAGATAATATAAATAATAATAATAATAATATAAATGAGAATTATGAGTTTATAAAAAAATATTTAGAAAATCCAATAATAAAATTAACAGATTTTGGTTTAATGCAGAAACAAACAGATAAGTGTAGAACTATTCAAACTAGATATTATAGAGCACCAGAAGTTTTACTTGGTTGTAAATATGATAAAAATATAGATTTTTGGTCTTTAACCTGTACTATTCATGAATTAATTACTGGAAAAATATTATTTGATGTTGAAAAAAATATTTATATAAAAAAAATAGATAAAGATGTTTTACAAATTAAATTGATCCTCAAATACTATTATTTACATGAGGACTTTAGTGGTTTTTGGGAGTTATATAGCAAACTCAGGCACACCCCTAGATCTGAGTTGTTTTTGAATAACAATGGAACATTAAAAGGTTCCACTTTATTTTATATACATTGATCCACAAGCTTATTGGAGCTTGTTATGGGAGAACGGCGATTGGAGCTTGTTCTGGGAGAACGGCGAGTGGTTCTTACTATTAGATGCAGCACTATTAGATGCAGCACTGTTGTATAGTGCTACACTGATGTACGCAACATCTGTGCATGGTTTTTTATACGCCTTCGCTATCATAGGCGGAAGAGATTCACATTTGTCTTCTTGTCTACTTCTTTTTTGATAATCGTAAGTCATATCAAACGATTAATGATTGGTAAGTCTAATTAAAATAAATAAAATTTCAACTTTTTTTATATAATACTAAATTATATAAAAATTCGTAGTTATATACCTTATTATATACCTTATTATATACCTTATTATATACCTTATTATATACCTTATTATAATAGCCTATATAACTATATTTTTTACTTATCCAATCCAAGCTTCTTATTTTTATCTTCGTCTTCATCTTCAGGTTCTTTCATTCTAACTCCAAGAAGATAGTTATTCTTAATTTTAAAATCATTAGTACTAAAGAATTCTTTTAATTTCTTCATAGGAGAAACTTTTTTATTATAATTTTCACCATACCATTCTTTGTATAAATCATAAACAACAGACATTGGTAATTTGTCTTTTTCAGATTTTTCTAATTCTTGATTGTAAAATTCTAAATATGTATTACTATCTTGTTTATATTTGCTTGTTGATAATTTAATTTTTTCAGGAGTAATTTTTTCTAAACCATCTTTCTTGTATTTAGGATAATATACATTAATTAATATCCACATAAATGCTTGTTTCCATGTTGGTAATTTATTTCTTAATTCTGGATCCAACGGATGTTGCCATGGTTTCTTCGGATCTGGAACATCCACGAATTGTTGGTCGAATGGCGTAACTCTAATTCTTCTCCATGTTCCTCCATCATCTCCACCAACTTCTGGTAATTTATTGCAAGTGCAGCACAATTTAAATTGTGGAGTGAATTCAAAGTTGTTTCCATATAGAGGTCTCGCAGTAATTCTATCCTGACCTGTTAATTCTTTAAATAATCCTACCTTAATCTCATCCCCATCCTCTGGTTCTTGTAAAATACAAAATCTTTTACCCTTTTTATCAGCTAATTCTGGTGTAGCATTTGAACTACTCTTTCTTTTTTCTGTAATTAAAGTACATGGTAAAATACCAAAATAATCACTTCCTAATGTATGCTGAATCAATTCTACAATAGTAGATTTACCATTTGAACCTTTTTCACCAGTCCAAAATATAAATTTTTGTTCTTTATTATATCCATCAAGCAATGAAGAAATAAAACATAATAAATAATTCATCATATCTGCTTCTGGTTGAATAGATTTTAAAAACGCAAAGACTGCTAATACTGTTTTATCATTCTCATTGAATTCTTTATATTCGTATTTTGTAGAAAATGACAAGAAATCTTCAGGATAACCTTGACGGAAAAGACCCTTCTGTAAATCATATACACCATTCTCAAAACCAATTAAATAATGATTTTCATCTAATTTTTCTTCAAATTTTTCAATATAAAATTCACTTGCACATTCAGAAATAATTCTATCTTTATAAGCATGTTTTTTTAAATCACCAATCAATTTATTTATATTTGTTGATTTATTTCTTAACATATCTCCTTCTTCACCGTATTTTTCACTACTTTTTTTAACATAGTGTCCTGATAATAAAGCAAATAATTTTGCTAATTCAGTTGATAATTTCTGTTTTAACGTATATGCTTGATCTACTTTTCGCCATCTATGATTATGAAATTCATACCATAAATTCCTACTAATATCACTACATACATAATCATATTTATATACTTCTCTAATAATTCTCGCCATATCATAATCTGAACGAATATCTGCTGTTTGCATTTTAATTATAATTACATCTTTCATTATTTTTAAATATTCTTTTTCATTATCTTGTCTAGCCCATCTATATAATGAAGCTATTGTATAACCATTCTGATTGTTATTTGTAGCTATGAAATTTGAAGCATCTCTCCATACCTTCTCACAACAACCAGGTTGATATTTTGTTGGTGATAATTTTGAAAATTCTATAAAATCAGGTAATAATTTAGGAGATACATTATGTAAAGCCCATCCAACAGGTATCCAATCAGGATAACTTTCAGCTCTTTTTACATTAAGAATTTTTACTAATTTTTTTGCCATCTCAATATCAACAAATGGATCAGTTTCAACTAGTTTTTTAATATGTTTTTTTAAATTATCCTTTGTATAATCATCTATCTCAAATTCTGAATTAGATACTAATATATTATCAGGTATTTTTTCTACTGGATCTTTGTTAACTATCATTTTCATGTATTTTTTTTTAATATTCATATATTTTTCTTCCATATATATATCATTAATTGCTTCTTTTAATTGTAAAACATCTTTTAATCCTTTTCTAATTGATAAAATATCAACCATATCTTCAATACTATAACTGTCTTCTATTAATTCACTATTACAATCAAATATATATTGTAATTCATAAAAATAATTTTTACCATCTATTTTTTTACCTGAACCATACATATACCACTGATTTGAACTAATAACACATTTATCAAATATTTTCTCTATATTATCTATTTCAGAATATAATTCTTCAATCGCTCCTGTTCTTATAATCTCTTTCTTTGATTCATCGTATATTAAATATCTGTCTACTATATTAATATTTAAATATGGATACTCTATGTGAAAACCATCTTTATATAATTTTTCTTGTTCTACATAACATAATTCATTTTTCATTGTTATAAATGATTGTAATTCATAATCCTTGTCCTGAATTTTATAATATTTTAATATTATATTATTTATAATTTCTATAACCATCATAATATGATCTACTTTTATTTTTCTTTCACTATCAACTTGTCTTAAATCAAAGTCTAAACATAATGGACCATTCTCACGAGGTTTTTCTAATATTCTTAAACTTCCATAATTATCAATTAATGCTGTTTTATAAGCTGTTAAAAATTCTTTGTAATTTTCATCTTCTATTTTAAATAATATCTTTTTATCCCCAAATAATGTGTGTGTAAAAGTTTTATCACCAAACTCACACTTATATTCATTTATTATCTTCATAAGGTCTTCTAACGTGTTATTTTTACCACCTTTATTATCATTTATATTTACGTTTTTAGAAGATTTCATTATATATATATATATATTAAATTTTTAAATTCAATTTTTTATATTAAATCAAGACCATAAATATATAAAATCTACTTAAAATGACATTAATTATACTCTTTTTGCGTCTTTAATAAAAATATATCAATAATAAATGCTCTTAATAATTATAAAAAAAAATGAATTTAGAATTATATATCAATATATATATATAGCTATTATCATGTTTTGTAAGATATGTGAAAATTTTATGGATATAACCAATAATGTATCAGTTTCTAATAAAGAAGAAGATTCTGATACAGAAACTGAAATAGAATCATCAGATTATGATATTACATCAAGTTCTAAAAAAAATAAAAAAACTTCTTTTACTATTTTAAATGAAGATATTTTAGAAAAAGTTTTAAATGGAACTATTTTAGAAATAGAAATTGATGAAAAAGATATAAATGAAATAAATAAAATTCCATATTTTAATAAACTTACATCAAATCAAAAAACACTATTAATAAATAGATTATATGAAAAAATTCCAAAAACACAAAAAATTCCTAAAGATATATCAAAAAATTTTAAATTTTCTTATTTCTATTGTAAAAATTGTGGTTATAATGAAAAAATTCCTAATAAAATGTTGATTTTTAATAGAAGTAATGAAAAATCTTCTATTGATAATTTTAATACAAACTTTTTAAATTATAAATATGATCCATTATTGCCTAGAACAAAAAAATATACTTGTAATAATGTATCTTGTATTACACATAAACAACCCGATAAAAAAAGAGCACTATTTTTTAGATTAGCAAATACCTATGTTATTAAATATATTTGTTTAGAATGTAATAGCTTCTGGCAAACATTTAATATTAAAGCTTCATAATTTTTATAAAAATTGATTTATAAATATAAAATATATATATTATATAAATATGCCTTTTAAATCTAATAAATTAACTTCAGAAACTTCTAAAGAAATATTAGATGTTTCTAAATTAAATATTAATAAATTTTATGGTGGTGCTAAAAAAAAAGAACCTGAAATAGAACAAAAAACAGAAACCGAACCTGAACCATCTTCATCTGAAGAAGAATCATCTGATGATTCTAATATTGATGAACAAATTTCTTCAGATGAAGAAAGAGATATAGATGAAGAACAAGAAGAAATAGAAGAAATAGACGAAATAGAAGAAATAGAAGAAGAACTAGGAGAAACTGAAAAAACAGAAACCGAAGAAACAGATAAAGAAACAGATGTTGATGAAAAAACTAATAGAGAAAGTGACAACGAATCTAACGAATCTAAAGAGGATGAAGAAGATACTAAAGATAAATGTTATCAAAAATTTTCTAAAAAAAATAATTTAGATACTGATATAGATTATGATGAATATTTTATAAAAGACACTGAAATAATTATAATTAAAACTGGTAGATTAACTAAACCATATTTAACTAAATACGAAAAAGTTAGAATACTTGGTGATAGATCAAGACAATTAGCTCAAGGTGCTAAACCTATGATTAAAAATACAACCGGATTGTCTCATAAAGAAGTGGCATTATTAGAATTAAAAAATAAAGTAATTCCTTTAATTATAGAAAGACCTATTCCAAATGTTGGTGTAGAAAAATGGAAATTATCAGAATTAGAAATTAATCTTTAGATTTTTCTTTCTCTTTTAATTCTTTTATATATTCATTGATTTTATCTTTTGTAATTTTTTTTATAATATTTTCATTATCCTTAATATCAATATTATCTTCTTTTGATATTTTATAAAATAATGATTTCATACTATAATTATTCTTCTTTTCATTATTCTTTATATTCCATTCCTCAACATAATAACCAAACTTACCTTCTTTTAATACATATTTCTTATTGGAATTAATAATCCATTCATTCTTCTTTTGTAAATTTTGTTTTTCTATTTTTTCAATAGTTAATTTAACTAATGAAATATCATCAAGCTCTTCATCTTTCTCCAATTTATCTAATTCTTCTAATTCTTTGTCTAAATCATTAGTTATCTTTCCTAATAAATAATTTAATCCATATTTATAACTATCATAAGTTATGTATTTTCCATATTTACCATCGTTTAATATAATATCAATCTTATTATATGAACCTATAACTTTTGGATATTCTTTATTATCTTTCTTTTTAATTTCTTCTATTGTCTTATCCAATATTTTCTTGTTATTTATATCTTCATCACCATTAAATAGATATTTCATATTAAATTTATGTTTGTCATATACTATATATCTACCAAATTTTCCATTGTGTAAAACAATATTAATATCTAAATATGAACCTAATATTTCTGAATTATTTATTTTTATATCTACTATATTAACTTTTCCTAAACATTCATTAATATATTCATAAAATATTTTAATTATTACATTTTTATCTTTTTTTCCTTCAGCTACACTGTCTAAATCTTTTTCCATATTGGCCGTAAAATCATAATTCATTATTTTATTAAAGTTTTTTTCTAAAAATTCTGTTGTTTTTAATCCTAACTCAGTTGGCACTAATTTCTTCTTTTCTTTACCTAAAAATACTTCTTTTTCTTCTAAATCTAATACTTTCGGATTATCTTTCCTTATTTGATATTTTTTTATATTCATTTTCTTCCCTTCAACATCTTTTATTTCAACATATTTTCTTTTTATAATTTTATCAATAAATGTAGCATATGTTGATGGTCTACCTATATTTAAATTCTTCGGATCCATCTTGTTAATTAATGATGCATCGTTATATCTTACTGGCGGTTTTTCAGTATCTTCTACACAATTAATATCTATCCAATCTAATTTCTTCTTTTTAATATCCTTATCTTCAATTGGTGTATTTCCTTTCTTACCATCAACTATTAAATAACCCTCAAATATTAAATTATCTAATGTGCCTACTAACTTGTATTTTTCTAATATCTTCCTTTCTAACATCTCAATCTCAATAATAAAACTTTGATATTCAGCAGGTTTCATCTGAGACATTATAGTTCTCTTCCATATCATACTATATAACTTTTTCTCATCTCCTGTACCTTCTATATTATCATACTGAATTTTAGTAGGTCTTACACATTCATGTGCTTCTTGTGTATTTTCTTTTTTATTTTTATATTCTTTGTATTCATAGTATTTTTCACCATAATCTTGTATAATCTTTTCTTTAATAATTTTACTAGCTTCAGTTGAAATACTTGTTGAATCTGTTCTCATATATGTAATATGACCGTCGTGATATAATTTCTGAGCTATACCCATCGTTCTCTTTGAATCCATACCAAACCTTCTAGATGCATCTTGTTGTAATGTTGAAGTTGTGTATGGTGCCGGAGGATATGTTTTCTTTACTTTTAAATTTAAATTTAAAATTTGATATTTGCTTTTAGCCATATTTTTAATTATATCTACTACTAGATCTTCATCATTCTTTGAAAATTTAATAAATGTTTTATCATCTAGTTTATTCTTTGTATCAATTTTAACTTTATTTTTACCTTTCTTTTTATCTAATTCTTCTTCTAATTCTTCAATATTAAGTTCATCATCGTTTTCTTCTATAAGTTCATCATCTTTATCTTTTACTTCCTCAATTAATGTATTTTTATTACATAATTTAGATAAAAATTTAAATTCACTACCTATACTCGTATTAGAATTTATAATGAAATAACTATCATTTTTATTGTCAAAAAATGAATTAATTTCTTTTTCTCTATCTACTATAATTTTTACAACAACTGATTGAACTCTTCCAGCAGATTTAGCTCCATAATATATCTTGTTTAACAATGGTGATAATAAATAACCTGCAAATCTATCTAGAATCCTTCTTGCTTGTTGTGCTTTTACCATCGATAAATCAATACTCTTTGGATTAGAAACAGCATAGTCTAATTCTTTCTTTGTAATGGAATTAAATACAATTCTCTTTGGATTTACAATTTTTAACTCTTTTGCTAAACTCCACGCTATCATCTCTCCCTCGCGATCCTCGTCTGCTCCAAGTAATACATTGTTTTTACCAACTTTAATTGTTTTTTTAATTAAACCATCAACTACGTTAACTTTATCAGCATAAATTTTATATTGTGGTTCAAATGTTTCTATGTCTATTGACATATTTGTCTCATCTAAATCTATAATGTGTCCTATTGACGCCATTACAATATATTCATCTCCTAAATATTCTGATATCTTTTTTATTTTACCAGGAGACTCTACTATTAGTAATTTACTCATTCTTTATACTAATATGTAAATGTTTCTCTATATTATTTTGTTTATCTTTATTTTTCAATATTTTTTATAAATATGGAGTTCTATGAACCAATCTTTATAGTAAATAAAAATTGAGTTCTATGAACCAATTTTTAATAGTAAATAAAAATTGAGTTCTATGAACCAATTTTTAATAGTAAATAAAAATTGAAAATATAAATATTAAATATATTCTAATTAGGATGGTCTGTCTTTTGAATATTTTGTCTAGTTTTAAGGCCTACGATGGTCTTTTGTATGATTGGGGTGAGGAACTCGTGTCTTATTCTGCGGTGCACGAGTGTTTTACGCAGAAAAAAACACGAATTGAGCTGAAAGCAGCTTTGGAGGCGATGATGAAAGAAATATCACAATCCACCTCCTTTCCAAACACTCAAGGTTTTGAAGTCAATGACAGGCTTGAAAAGATAGTGCGTCAGCTTAAGTAAATAATACTTAAGCTAATATTTTTATAATACAGTGCCAATTTTTATTTTCTAAACTGTGTATATCAAATAAAAATTGAGTTCTACTAACCAATTATTATTTTCTAAACTTTGTATATCAAATAAAAATTGAGTTCTACTAACCAATTATTATTTTCTAAACTTTGTATATCAAATAAAAATTGAATAAAATATAAAATCATCTCTATTATTATATAATATATTAACAATGACTACCGAAGTTCCTCAATTATTACCAATTGAAAAAAGTAATTATCAAAAAATAAATATAATAAAGACAAATATAATCAAGATGTTTTTTCTTCGTGGTTATATAAAGGAAGAAAATTTACAAAAAAGTATTAAAAGTCTAGTAGATCAGGAGAATGATGATTATGAATATACTCTTACATTAGACGTTGATACAAATTATAATACAACAATTAAAGACAAACAAATTATAATTAAATTATTTGATTACAAAATTTCATCAATTAACAAGACTTCACCTATTGGTGAATTTATAACAAAATATAATAATTCTTATAAATTTATAATTGTTGATGATATTAATTCAAAATCTGTAAAAATTATTTCAGGCTACAGTACTCCATGTGAAATTTTTAAAACAAGTGAGCTAATGTTATGTATAGTAGAACATACACAAGTTCCAAATCATAAAGTATTAACAAAAGAAGAATCTAATACTGTGTTAAATGAATATTGTGCTCGTAAACGTGATATGCCATTAATATTAACAACGGATCCTATTGCTAGATTTTATAATATGAAACCCGATGAAATATGTAGAATAACACGTCCTTCAACTCTAACAGTTGAAGTTCCATTTTATAGAATTGTTGTTAAATCAAAAGAATTTAAGGCAAAAACATAAAAAATAAAAAAAAGTATAAACTTATTTTAATTATATGTTAAATATTTCTGGAGTTATTGGATTATCAATCGTAGAAAATAAATATAATAAAATTTTTATATTTTATGACGACCACAGTAATGTTAAATATTGTAGTGATAAATTCTATATAAGTGATTTATTTTCTGATCTTTTAAAAAATGAAAAATTTAGTAATGATATGTGTTTATTATTAGAAGAACCATTTTTTAATAATTTAAGTAAAATAAAAGTATTATGGGGACAAAGTAGTCATTTACAAAGTTTTAGAAAATTTTATACTCAAATTATTAATAAATGTACAAAAGATAAAGTTTGTGTTGGATATCCAGTAGATGTTAGATTAGTTTTAACAGATTTTTCTATAGAAGAAATAATGGATACTCAAAATTCATCAGAAAAATATAGAAAAATTAATATAAAAACTTTTTTTAATCCTATTTTATTTTTATTTAATATTCATATAACTTTATTAAAAAAAAATAGTATTATAGATTTTATAAAAAAGATTTTTGTAAATTTTAATAATTCAAGATTTTATAAAGAATTATATAAAAGAATTATAATATTCTATAATAAATTTGTAAAAGATAATGAAGATTTATTTTTATATGATTATGTTAAAACATTAAGTCCAGATAATTTAAATTTTAGATATATTAAAGGATATCCATTTATTAATGAAAGTAATATCTATTTTTTTGATGAAATTGATAAAATATTATCAGGTATATTGGAATTTTACACTTTTATTATGATTTTAATATTACCACACAAATTTAAATTCTTTTATGCAGGTTATTATCATTCTAATAATATAAAATTTATATTAATGAATTATTATGGTTATCAATTAATTTCTGAATACGGAATAACTGAAGATATTGAAACTAAAAATTCTTCAAAAATAAATAATTGTATAGCAGTTGAAAAAACAAAATTTTAGATTTATAAATATATATATTTAATTATATATTTATGAATAATAATTTAGATTTATCATTATCATTATTAGAAGGGATTCATCAAGACGATCATGAAAAAATAATATTATTAAAAAATAATTCTTTTAATAATCTTAATCAAATAAATAATAATAATACTGAAAATATAGATTTATTACTACTACATTTAAATTCTACAACTAATCTTAATGAATTATGTTCTAATATATTTAATAATAAAAATTTATTATATATTGGTTGTACTTCTATTATTATAGGTTCTATAATTAAATTCATTTAGATTCTTCTAGTATTATAGCATCCACAATTAGAACATTTTAATCCAAAAGGATGAAAAAATAATTCTGTTATGGATTCACAATCATTACAACATATTTTAATTTTATTTCCTGTTATTTCTATTGGTATTGGTGTTGCGGCTATTTCTGCATCTAAACTTTCATTATACATACTCTCAAATTCTTTCATCATTATAGATTTTCTACATAAAGGACAATTTAGAGAACCATATTTTATATATGATTCATAACATTCCACGTGCATAGTATGACTGCAGTTTAGAATTATACTTGATTTTGTTGATATAAATAAATTTTCTAAACATACAGGACATTCTTGTTGTAATAATTCTTTTTTACACTCGTGGTTATCTTTTATTTTTAAGCTTAAACAACATCCACAATCAAAACAATGAAAAAAATTATCTTCACCACCTACTCTACATATTCCACAATCATCACAATGATAATAATTTTTTTCAATATTATTATCATAAAAATTACATTTAGAACAATGATATTTACCAAATATTGTATTACAATTTATACACAAATTTGATATATTCTGTTTTGTTTCACATAAATTACATACTACCTCTTTTATACTGGTTCTATCTAACAAATGTGACTTTAGTTTATTTTCTTTTAGAGATTCCGGGTTTTCTATTATATTTCCTTCTATGTCATTATGACAGTGTCTACAACCATATATCTTGTTACAACATGGAGCTACAAAACTACAATTTCTATTATAATGAGGACAATTCATATTTATTATATTAATTATCTTAATTTCTAAATAATTTGATTATATTTATCATCTAGTATAAATATTGTTTGTAAAATCAATATCATCGTGTGTTATAAAATAAATAACAAATTTAACTGCTAAAAATAATCCAAAAAATCTTAAACAATTATATAATGTTTCTTTATATATATATATATTAACAATATTTAGAGTTTCCTGCATATATAGTTGTAAAACATTATCAAAAGTAGAAAATGTTAAATTACATTCTTGAAATTTATTATTTTTTAAAGTTAAAAGTATTAAATCTTTTTCACAAAGCATATAATCTAAAAAGTGTTTTTTACAAACTATTTTAAGATTACTTCTATTACTAACAAAATAATTATTAAGATATAAACTATTAACTTGACATGTATCAATATTATCAATAAATAATCCATTAAGATAAATATTAACTGTATCTTCTTGTAAAACTAAAACTTTTACATTGCTTAGATTTGTTTTTGTATATTCATCAGATACAGAATAAGAATAATTTACTAAACATAGTAGAATAAATAGCTTTAACATAATATAGTAATATAAATATAATTATAAGATATTCTTTAAATCTCAATTTTTTGTAAATAAAAATACATATAGAAAAAGATATAATAATAAATAATTAGGAAAAATATGTATATTATTAATCTTATAAAGAATAATTTATCATTATTAGTAAATAGTTTTTTATTTATATTTACATTATCAGAATATTTGATATGTATGAAATACATAAATTATACTTACGAGTATAAGAATACATGGTTTAATATTTTATTAAATTGTTTATTTACACCATTTTATTTATTATTTTTATTTAAACAAGTTCATAGAGAAAAAGTTAAAACATTTTTTAAAAAAGATAATTTAAAAAATTTATGTTACCCAATTTTCAATGGTGTATTGTATACAATTGAAACAGCATTACTATTTTATACAATTAATAACCTTACATTAAGTTATTATACAATATTAAGAACCGGATTTATAATATTTAATATACCATTTTTTAAATATTTATTAAATAAAAAAATTACTAATATTTATTTAGTAAGTTGTTTTTTATTAGTTATTTCCTATATTTTATTAATTTATAATTATATAACTCAAAATAACAATAATAATGATAATAAACTATTAATTTCTAATACTGGAATAATATTTTTAACTTGTTTTATGAATTCAACCTATAATAATTTAATTGAATATTCAATAAAAAAAAATGTATTTACTAGTGTTGATTATCAAATTATTTTTCAAATTACATATTTTATTCTTATCATAATACCATCAATTTACTATACTATTTTAGATCCACCTCCTATAAATGCAACAACTATAGTACTATATTTTTTTATTGGAGGAGGTCTTCAATTATATATGTATAATAAGATATATATATTAAATACTAAAAATAACTATTTACCTGCTAATATATTATTAAGTGGTTTAGATTTATTAAGAAGAATTATACAATTATTATTCTCATTTTTGTTTTTTAATGAATTATTTGATACTTTTATTATTATTTCTATTTCATTTATGGGTTTATCAAGCTTATTATTATTGTATCAATATATAAAAGATAATAGTCGAGATGAATATATAAACCATTTTGAATTAGAAGAAATATGATTTATTTGTTATATTATTGCAAGATAATTTTTACTTGGTGCATTTTGGTGCATTTTCGGTGCATTTTGGTGCATTTTGGTGCATTTTAAGCTTTAATTGTTCGCATGGTTTTTTTTTATTTTCAATATGATTTAAATAATTTGATTTTTTATTAAAATCTTTTTTACAGTTTTTACAAATATATATAACCATCACAATTATTTTTAATCTATATAATTATATTTATATATTAATTATTTTAGAAAGCTTAAAAAGCTTAAAAATACGGCTTAAAAAGCTTAATTTGCAGCAAAAAAAGCTTAAAAATAGTAAAAATAAAACTTGAGAGAGTTGCACTACAAAAAAACTTTAAAAAAATGGGAAAAAAATTTTTGTCCCTTTTATAGAAAAACTAAAAAAATTGAATAAATTGTAATATAGGATAAATATATTTATAGGATGAGTCGTAAAATATTTAACAATGAAGAACAGGATGCTCTTAATTTTTTACAAGATAAAAAGAATATAATTATATCTATACAACAAAGAACAGCTAAAAAATCATTAACAAAAATTGAAGGTTTAGAAGAAGCAGAACATAAAAATATTATGAAAGACTTACAAAAAATATTACAAACAAGCGGCCATATTGATAATGAAGAAAAATTAATTGTTTTTCAAGGAGATCATAGAATTCAAATATTAAATTATCTTATTAAAAATAATTTAGCTATTCTAGAAAATATAAAAATTAGAGGATATTAAATATATTTATTTATTTATTTTATTATTTAATTCTAAATAGTATATTGTTTTGTTCTAATTCTACTGGCAATATTCATAGACATTAATTCTTGAATCAATAATTTAAAGGCATATGGTATAATGATTTTAGAAATTCTTGATTGATTTTTACATGCATTACAAAAGTACGCATCTGTATCAGTTGGATACATTTTATTTTCTTTTTTTAATCTTCGTTGTGCAAATAAACCACATACATCACAAACATATGTAGAATAAGCATCAGAAGTATCTAATAATCTTTCCTTTAAGAATTTAGACATACCGTGAGATATAATTGAATCTCTTTCCATCTCACCAAATCTTAAACCTCCATCTTTACTTCTTCCTTCTGGAGGCTGATGCGTTAACATTGTTATTGGACCTCTACTTCTACTATGGATTTTATCACTAACTAAATGCTTTAATCTTTGGTAATACGTAGGACCAATAAAAATTGGAATCTTAATTTTCTGTCCTGTCATGCCGTTGTATAAATATTCAGTAGCATTTTTTTCATAACCTAATTTTTCTAATTCTGTTTTTACTTGTTCTATATCAATGTCGTTAAATGGTGTACCGTCTGCTAACATCCCTTTTACAGCCGCTACTTTACCTACTAGCGCTTCTACTAATTGTCCTATCGTCATACGACTAGGAATAGCATTCGCATTCATAATGATGTCAGGATATATACCCTCCTTGGTAAATGGCATGTCTGATTGATGAAGCGTGAGACCGATAGTTCCTTTCTGACCGTGTCTCGTCGTAAATTTATCACCAATTTCTGGAATTCTTTCAGATCTAGTTCTAATTTTAATCATATCATAACCTTCTGTATCCTGAATATCTTTAAATACTTTATCAATAATAGCAGGCTTTTGTACTTTATAAATTTCAGAAGAATCTTTAAAACATTTATTAGAATTAGGTGCAGGTTGAATTGGAGTTACTTTACCAATAATAACATCACCATATTCTACCATAGTTTCTTCAGGTACATAACCTTTATTATTTAATTTTTCATAAACGGCATGACGAATTCCTGCTAGTTTAGTAGGATCGGGTTTCATAAATATATCATCTTGAGAAGTAGATTGATTCTTTTCAATTTTACTTTCCCATTTTTTAAGAGAAGATGATCTAAAAAGTCCTCTATCAATTGAAGTTTTATTAAAGATTAAACTATCTTCTTGATTATAACCAGTATAAGTTCCAATCATTACAACAGCATTTTCTCCACAAGGTAGAATATCAGTATGAATATATTTAGAAATTCTAGTTGATACTAACGGAAGTTGTGTATGATATAAGATATAACTAATATCCAATCTATCTCTATAATTAGATGTATAAATACCCATAGCCTGCTTACCCTGGGCGAAAGAATAAATATTTCTAGGTCCTTGATTGTGATTCGCAAAAGGGATAATTCCTGTCATCATACCTTCAACTAAAAATGGATGAATTTCACAATGAGTATATTCAAGAATTAAAGATTCATCATATCTATTTATAATCGGATTATTATTATCAGGAAATACAAATTTCTCTTTATCTTTCATAGTTTTAACCATATTTTTATCACAAGCAATATGAGTATAGAACTGTTCATCACTGTCAATAAAATCTATAGCTTCTGGGTATTTCATAATTAATTCTTCCCATTTACTTGTATTACTTGTATTTTTATTTTTATTATTAATAACATCTTCAATCATTTTATTTGTTAAAATAACTTCATTATTTTTAACACTTAATATAGGACGATATAATCTACCAGTATCTGTAAATAATCTAATTTCTGATTTTTCAATGTCATAAATAATACCAACCATATTGCTAATTATACTATTTTGTTTTAAAGACTTAAATTCAATATAGAGTTCATAAGGTTTATTAGTTGTTCCAATCCATTCACCATTTAAAAATACTTTAATTAATATTGGTAAATCAATTGATTGATGATTGTCTAAATGAGTAAATTTATCATTTTCTACTAACATCTTATATATAATATTATTCTGTGCTATGGAACCAATAGTTATACTTCCTAATAAAGCTAGATGTTTTACTAAACCAATATTAGTATGTTCTGGACTTTCTACAGCACTTAAGAATCCTGTTTGACTTGGATGTAAATGTCTAGGTCCTGTTAATTTCATTGTGCTCGCATCAGAACTAGGTGCATCAACTCTTCTTAAAATAGATATAGATTGTAAAAATGTTAATCTAGGATACATTTGTGCTACTCCCTTCTTTTTTCCCCAATTACCGGTTAGTAAAGATGATTTTAATCCTTGTTCTACTGTAGATGGTTTAATTTGATTTATAATATTTAAAGGAGTTTCGTGATTACTTCCTGATCTTTTCTTAAAGAATTTATTACATTCATTTAACATTTTTTTATAATGTTGTTTAAATAATTCAAATAATAAATCACCAGGAAGATCTATTCTTTTATTGGTAAAAGAATCACGATCATCTGGTTTTATTCTACCCAATATACAATTTAGTAATTTATTAATCATAAAACCTAAAAAATAAGCTTTTGCTCTAAAGACATCCGCATGTCTATCAGATGAAATGTGTGGTAAAAAAGCATTTCTTAATAATCCTTCTAAATGTTCTTTTTTTTCTTCATATTGTAATTTCTTATCTTTATCAGTATATTTCTTAACAACACGAACTTTATTACATAAACTATAATAAGCATCTTCTTTTGATAAAATTAATTTCTTTCCCTCTGTTTTAGATAAATCTATAGCAATTTTTAAAATATTTATCATATCAATATCTTCATCATTATATGTAATATATCTTACTATTTCTTTATCTTTTTCTAACCCTAATGCACGCATTAATGTAAAAACTGATACTTCATTAAATATAGGCACTCTAATTGTAATATCAAAGTTTTTTTTCATTTTAATTATAATACCCTGCATCATAATATTTGGATTTGGTGATAAAGAATTTATCTGAACTTGATATGATATAATTCCAGAATCTTTCTTAATAAATACTAGTGGTTTATTCGGAGACATTTTTTCAATACATAATACAATTTTTTCAGATCCATTCACAATAAAATAACCACCTGGGTCATATTCACAATCTCTTTTATTATAATCTCTATTAATCTGTAAAGAACAATATTTAGAATTAACCATAACAGGTAATGATAAAATATTTTCTCTTTCTACAACATTACCTATAACTTTTGATGAAATAATTTCTTTTTTATTTAAATCATAAATTTCTTGTATTTGACTAACTTTAGCAATAATTTTAATACTATAAGTTGATTTTCTATCTCTAGCATCCATTGGATACATTAATGATAAACCATTCTCATTTAATGGAGGTCTAACGTGAATATTCTCAAATTTAAATCTATATCTATATACTTTATCTCCTACTTTATTCTCATCAAATATATTATCATTCGATTTAAGAAAGTTAATAACCTGATTATCTATAAAATCATTATATGAATTATATAAATGCTCGTATAATATATTCTTTTTTGTAAATCTGGCATCAATAATATCAAATATTCTTTTATATGTTAAAGAATCGGTTTTATTATCTTCTATCTGCATAACGAATATTATATATATATATTTATATATATTTAAATCAATTTTTATTAATATATTAATTGGCTTTAAGCTTTTTTATAAAAATCATAATTATTTATAATTTTTATTTCATTTTATCTATCTGCATAGATGTAAAAACATCATTCATTTTTTTATAAAGATTAACTAATTCTTCTGAATTTTTTTCATCATTTTTTTTATTACTATTTTTTTCATCACTATTTTTTTTATTACTATTTTTTTTATTACTATTTTTTTTATTACTATTTTTTTTATTACTATTTTTTTTATTACTATTTTTTTTATCTTTAATATCAGTTATTTCAATAATTTTATTATTTTTAAGATTAGTAATTTTATTAAAATCTTTATTTGAGGCAATATTACTAAGTATATATTTATCTAAATTATCAGTAGAACTTTGTGTAGATCTTTTAAGCCATTTAGGATCTGATATTTTATTTTTAGGATGTGTATCATTTGATATTGTTGATGAAGTAGTATTAGAGTTTGAGCTTTTAGTATCTTCGAATAATTTATGTAATTCTCCCAAATCTCCGAAAATATTCATTATATTTCCTATACCTTCTTCAGGATTATTTTTTTCATCACCTTTTTTATCATTAGAAAATCCTAATAAAGGTAATAATCCACCATATTCTGTATTTCCTAATCTTTTAACAAAAAGATTTTTAACTGAATCAAAATTATTATTTTTCTTTGATTCTAATCTTTTATATAGAGGTTTAAAAATGAAGAATAGAGATTTACATATCCAATAAAAACTAAAATAAAATGCTTTAATTATAATGTTATTATCAAATACATATAATATATCAATTAAGGAATCATCAAACTTCTGACACATCCTTAAAACAAATATAACTATAATACTTGTAAAACAAACAAACACACTAAAGTCCATATATTTATATAATAGACAAACAAGTACAAAGTATATAAAACTTAATAATCTTTTCGGTATTTCTACTTTTTTTATTTTTTTTTTATTTGTTTTTTTGGAAACAAATATACATTCTTTTTCCACAATACAATTATCAAAAAAATGTTTATAAAAATAAGTAAATGCTACAAAACACATAAATATTCTAAAATAAGAATATATTTGAAAAAATGTGCTTATCATATATTCCATATTAATAAATATATATAAGGTATTTATTTATAGAAATTTAAATTATTTTATAATAAATTAATTTATAATAATCTTTCTATTTATAATTTAATTATAATGAAATATGAATTTTTAGTAAACAAAAAATGTAAAAATAATTCAGATGAAAATATTAAAAAAGATGATGATAACTCTATTATAGGTTCTACTATGTTATCTACTTATGAAGATTTTAACATATTTTTAAAGAAAACAGAAGAAAAAAATATAGAAAATAAAAATATTGATTATGAAGAAAAAAATATAGATGATAAAAAACAAAATATAGATGATAAAAAACAAAATATAGATGATAAGCGTAGTATTAAAAAAGATAATTCTTCTTTATTTGAATCAGAAAAAAAGACAGTAGAAACTATAGTTAAATATTCAAGTAGTTTTTTAAGTTTATTATTAAATTTTATATATATGTTAAAAAATGCTCTTTTTCTTTTAATATCAAAAAAAAAAATAAATACTAGCTCAATTAAAGATAAAGAAGTTATAAATAAATTTAATAAATATAATAAGAAAAAAGATAATAAATATATTGAAAAAAATGATAATAAATATATTGAAAAAAATGATAATAAATATATTGAAAAAAATGATAATAAATATATTGAAAAAAATGATAAACATGTAGAAAGAAACAATAAACATGTAGAAAGAAACAATAAACATATAGAAAAAAATGATAAAGATATAAAAAAAATGAATTCATATCTATTAGAATTAGATTAAATATGTTTATATAAAAATTGATTTATATATAATAATATAACTAAATATAAATGAGGACTACAATAAGTGAAAATATAAATATATCTATAGAAGATAAATTAAATAATTTTGATATATATGATAATATAGATGAATTAAGTAAAATATTTGAAGAAATATATAAAGAAAATATAGATAAACCAAGTAATAAAAATACATTATGGTGTGATTATTGTAATAATAATGAAATCATAGAAGATACATCATTAGGAATCTATGTTTGTAAAACTTGTGGAATTGTATTAAATACAATTTTAGATAGTAATCCAGAATGGAGACAATATGATGATGATAATAAAAAAGATATGAATAGATGTAGTTTACCAATTAGTAAACTATTACCCCAATCATCAATTGCTACAAGTATAGGAGGTAGTTGTTCTAGTAGAATAAGAAAACTACATGATTGGAGTTCAATGCCTTATAAAGAAAGAAGTAGAAATGAAGTATTTAAAAAGATTACACAAAAATGTGCTGAAGGTAAAATTATGAAGTGTATTGAAGATGATGCTAAAATTATGTATAATAATATATGTGATTGTAAACATTTAACTGGTAAAAATATAGGAAAGAATATTATTATCAGAGGAATTAATCGTGAAAGTTTAATAGCAGCATGTGTACTACATGCTTGTAGAAAGAAATATAAAACAAGATCTCCAAAAGAGATAGCTAAAATATTTGGTTTAGTATACACAGATATAACTAGAGGAAATAAATTATTTAGAAAATTAGCAAAATTAAAACAAATGGAATTATCAATTAAACCTACATCACCAGAACATTTTATACTTAGATTTTGCGATGAATTAAAAATGAAGAAAGAGTATATAGATCAAGCTATTAAAATATCTAATAATGTAATTAAATTATCTATAGCATCAGTCCATACACCTTTATCTTTAGCAACTGGTTCTATATTTTTAATGATACAATTAAATAAATTAAATATTCAAAAAAAAACAATAGCAGATAAATTTAATGTTTCACAAGTGACAATATCAAAAGCTTATAAAAAACTAGAACCATTTATTAATATATTAACAAATGATTTAATTTGTGATAAATTAGGTATTGAAATAAATAATTACAAAGAAAAGGTAGAAGTCTTTGATTATTTAAAACCAAAATTTGTAAGATTTGGTATTGATTTAGAAAATAGTTTAAATGCTTATAATAAAGAAACTAACTTAATTAATGAAGAATTATTATTGAATCATTCATACGAGATTGATTCAAAAAATAAACAAATTGAAAATGAATATATTTGTATTAGTTTAGAACATGTTGATAAATTATACGAACTATATAAAAAAAATTATAATTTTATTAAATAAAAAATTATAATAAAACATCATCTTGCCAATCTATTAATGTTTCTTTAGCAACATCTAATACTGTATCAATAAATTTACATTCATGATTATTATCAAATATTTCTGGTAATTCTTTTTTTAATTTATCTAAATCTTCTTCATTATCCTTAGGAAGATATACAATATTTACGTTAGCTTTAAATGCTCCTTGTACTTTATATCTTACACCACCAATTTTTGATACATTACCATGTAAATCAATTTCACCTGTTAATGCTATATTATGTTTAATTTTTTTATCTAGCATTATTGATAGAAATGCTAATGTAAAAGCTACTCCTGCACTTGGACCATCTTTTGGTGTTGCTGCTTCCGGATTGTGTATATGTAAGCCACCTGGATATTTATTAAAAAATATTTCTTTATGTTTTAAATTTATAAGATTAATAGCAGTTGTAAAAGAATATAATATAGATTCTCTCATAATTTTCTTTTGATTACCAGTAAGTTTTAAAACAAATTTACCTGTTTTTCCAAAATGATGACCTGATATTTGAATTGGAACTATACCACCGCTACTCATATTAGTAGCATATAAACCATTTACAATACCAACCATATCTTTCTTATGAATAGTTTTATAATTTATTTTAGATTTACCTAAATAATCTTCTAATATATTTTCTGTAATAATTAATGGATTTGTTTCAGTATATTCTTTAATTATATCATTTTTAGTTTCAAAAAGATTTTTTTGATATATTCTATCTAAATTGAGTTTGAGTAAAATATTTTCAATACATCTCTTTAAGGATCTAACACCTGGTTCAAATGTATGTTCTTCAATAATTTTAGTTAATATTTCTTTAGTAAATACAATACTATTTGATGTAAAACCAACATCTTTAGATATATCTTTCAATAAATGATCGGTTGCAATATTAATTTTTTCTTTAACATTATAACTTTCTATATTTAATATTTCCATTCTATCTAGTAAAATTTTATCTATCTTGTTTATATCATTAAATGAAAATATAAATATTACTTTATTAAGAGGGAATGTTATTTCTTGAAAAAATCTATCCTGAAAAGACCCATTTGTCATTGGATCTGTTAAATGTATTAATATACTAGTTAATTCATTTACTTGGCCGTTTTTAGCAACACATTTATCTAATTCATCAAAAAACATTATACATCTTGATGTTGATGCCTCGACCATTTTTTTTATAATTAAACCAGGTTGTGCTCCTGAATATGTATAACCATGACCGTGTAAAAGTTCACCATCATTTTGTCCTCCTAATGTAATTTGGACGAATGGAATATCTAAACATTTTGCTAAAACTTGGGCGAATTTTGTTTTTCCTACACCCGGTGGTCCAGCTAAACCTATAGGATGAATATTACATCCTTGTACTGAAATTATCTTACCTAACATTTCTAATGTTTTACTTTTAGCTTCCTTGTGTCCGTAAATTAATGAATCTAGATTAACTTCTGTTTTTTCTAAAAATTCTTTAGATTTTGATTTATTAATAGATAAAATTTTAAAGAAATTATCATCAACCTCAGAAGGCCAAGGAAATTGAATTAATAATGATACATACATTTTAATTTTATAAGTTTCATTACTACTATTTTTAAGTTCTTCTATCTTTTCCAAACATATTTTTTTTATATGATTAGGCATATTTTTAGAAAGTAAAACTTGTTTTTTTAAATCTATATCAGCAGAAGTAATATCTTTAATTTTTTCTAATTCTTTTTTAATATTGAAAGATGATTTTTTTAATTTAAGCTGTGCTATATAATTTAATTGATTATAAATAATATTAGCTATACAATCATTACTTTTACTTTTTTTATCTTTTAATAGATTAAAGAGAAGACTAGCTATAGAACAATTTTCTTCACTACCTAATAATAATAATTTAATAGTATTAAACATATTATAAATATTATCATTAACATCTTTTGTAAAATTTTTCAATAACTTTACAAATTGTAATTTATTTAATTCAATAAATTTATAGTAATCATTAATCATTAAATCAATAAATTGTTCTTCATTTATTATAAAAATTTCAATAATAGTCATATTTTTAAGATAAATATCTGCAAAATCTTTATTAATACTCTGTATTTTTTTGTAATTATCTTTTGATATTATATTATTATTATTAGATCCAATTAAATTAACAATATTTTCAAATAATGATTTTTTTTTATATAAAAAATTATTAGAAATTTGTGATGTTCTTATAAATATATTTAATGGATCTGATAATATATATCCACTTATTGAAAGTATTTTGTTATTTATAGTTATAATCAATTCACATTGGTTATTAAATAATGTTATGTAATTTGAATTATTTATTTTACTAATTATTAGCGAACTATTATGATTTTTTAAATCACTAATATCTTTTATATCATAATTTAAAGGACATAATATTCTATTTATTAATTTAAATTTTTCTAATTCTTCATCAATTAAATGGATTTCATTTACATTATATAATAAATATATAATATCTTTAACACTTGTAAATCCTACAATTTTACCAAGTAATAATATCTGATCTTTTATATTTTTTAATGGATTGTATTTTGCTAATTTAATTAATTCATTATATTTATTATTATTTTCATTATTAACTATTATACTTTCTATTAATAATTTTTTCATATCTTCTATTAATTGTAAATTATAATTTACTAAATCATAATTATTACTAATATTTTTTTTCTTTTCCTTTTTAACAACTTTATTCAATTGAGATTTTTTTTTAATAATTTCATCACTAGAGTATTCGTCTGAATCATCTGTTTTTTCATCTGAAGAAATTTCTGATTTTATTTCAGGTATATCTGAATATAATGAATCATTTTTACAATCTAAGGCAATCTCTTTTTTTATTTCTTTATGTTTTGATATAATTTCATCATCCGAATTTATATCTTTTATTTGTGTATTATTATTTATTGAAAATATATCAATTATTGATTGATTATAGGTTTCATTCAATTTTTTTATCATCTCATTTAAATTTTTCATACAACTATTTTTGGAAAATATTAAAATATTCTCATTTGTAATTATTACATTTTGTAATTTAGTAATTATTTTACTTATTTTTTTATAATCCTTTTGCAAAATATTACAGTTTATAATTTGATTTTTTTTTAATATTTTTAATTCCATTTATTAATTACTTGATAAAAAAATAAATAATTTTTATCCTATTAATTTATTATATTAAAATAATTTAAAATTTAAAAAAGTATATTACTTATTAATATGGAACAAAAACAATCTAAGCAACGAAACATGAAAACACTAGTCACTAAAAGTGAACCTTCTACAGATAAAATGGTTTTAAAAGCAGAAAGTATTGTTGAAGTTAGTAAAACTAAAGGTGTTAAAGCACCCGTTGCACCTACAGTACAAGCAGCACCCGTTGCACAAGCAGCTAAAACATCTAAAGCAAAAAAAACTGAAACACAAGTTCAACAAGCACAAGTTCAACAAGAATCTGCCAAATTAACAAAATCTACAAAAACAGCAGCACAACCCGCAGCACAATCCGTACAAGCACAACCAACGCAACCAACGCAACCAACGCAAAGCGCCGGTCAAGCTAAAGGTAAGCGTGTAGCTCAAACACTAGCTCCTACAGCAACTGTGACAGCAACAGCACCTATCAAGACATCAACAAAGAAAGTTGTTTCTGAAACCACACCAACATTAGTTCAAAAAGCTGGAGCAAAAGGAGTAAAAGGAGTAAAAGGAGTAAAAGGTGTAAATGGAGTAAATGGAGTAAATGGAGCAAAAAGAGCAAAGAAAGCAACCTTAACTGAAAAAGTAGTAAAGGTTGGTAAAAAATTACAAAAAGTAAATGTTGAAGAAGCTCAAGAAGAAAAGCAAATGGATGATAAGCTTAGATACTTTAAATTATATTACAATGACAATATTTGTGGTAGATATTCTGGTAAGAAGCCTAAACAAGCAGCAAATAAAGCATTCTCATCAATTATCAAGGACATGAAGAAGACTGATAATAAGGAAGGAGTTAATATTGATATTACATTTACAATTAAAGAATGTACTCGAAACAGTTTCCACAAAGAATATAAATATGTAGGAAAGAGACTACTACTTAAATCTCCTGTAAAAGTTACTATTGAAAACGGCGATGGAACATCGAAAGATATTGTTTATAAATACCATAACGAGCTTAAGAAAGCTCCTAAAATTTAAAAAAACTTTTAAATTCTAAAAAGCTCCTAAATTTTTTTATAATAAATAAAATAATATTTATAATTAAAATATTATTTTAATATAATAGTTATATTAATCATATATGTTAAATACTAAATCTTTAATTAGAAGAAAAAAAATAACTCCAGTTCAAAGTGATAAGGAATTTGAAGATAGAAATATAGATGAAAATAAAAAAATAATTAAAAATATAGAAAATGAAAATATAATGAAAAATGTAGAAACAGAAATATTTAAACTTGATATAATTAAACCTGATATAATTAAACCTGATATAATTAAACCTTCAATTTTTACTTTATCAAAAAAACAAGAAAGTGATAATATATTTAGACAAGATGATATATTTAGACAAGATAATATAATAAGAGAAGGTAGAATAGGTAATATTTTTGATGCAGAATTAAAAAAAGAAGAAGAAAAAAAAGAAGATGTTATATTTGATGATCAAAGTAATAGTTATATAATAATTGATTATGATAATCAAAAAAAAATATTAAAAAACGAAGATATATTAAATTACATTTTTAATCATAAAGATAATGAATTAATTAAAAAATATATATTTACAATTAATTACAATATTGTAAATAAACAATTTGAATTTAATTTAATTGTTTCAAAATTTACTGAAAATATAGAAATTATGATTAAATTATTAAATTTTATTAATGATTATATTAATAATAATGAAAAAGATATTATGACCGAAAATATTGATAAATTAATGATTTTTTATTATCAATTAATTATCTTCTTATTTAAAAATATTATCCAAGTTAGTAAATATGATAAATTAAAATTAGCTAAATATTCATCCTATCTTTCTTATAAATATTCTACTATGATTCTTAAAAAAATTTCTAATATAGAAATTAATAATTTAATTATTAATGATAATTTACAAAGTCTTTTTGAAATAAAAAAAAATTTATTAACACAATTAAATGAAATTTGTTCTTTACAAAATTTAAGTCTAGAAAGACATATGAGTCTTAGTAAAAATAATACTAAAAATACAACAGAACAAATTCTTAATAGATCTGTTAAATATAAATTATCTTCCGAAGATTTAAACGAAACAAAACAAAGTTTATTTGAAAATAATTTAGATAATCTAGAAAATATGACTTCTGATAGTAATAGTAAAGTAAATATTATGACAATGTTTACTGATTCAGCTGCTAAATCTGAAAATAAATATAATATTAATAATTTAATGAATTTCTTTAGTGATAATGGTTCTAATTATAATAAGTCTAATAATAATTCTAATAATTCGGATGATTCTAATAATTCTGATGATAATAATTATCAAGAAGTAGATATAACAAGCGATCAAAATATATTAATAACAGAAGATAAATTAGATATAGATGAAATTAAAGAAGAATTAAATAAAATTAGTAATAATAGCAATATACCTCCAGAATTGTCAAATAAAGATACTGTATCTGAAAACTTGTATGCAAATAATTTTGAAAGTAATAAAATTAAATCTAGTAATATAAAATCAAAATCTGAATACTCTTATAATACAAATAGCGCACTTTTAAACTCTAAATTATATGAACTTAATTTATAATATATTAAACTCTTTTATTTTATATTATAACTAAAGATTTCAGATGCTACAAAAAAATTAAAAATTATTGGTGTAATATTTGATTAAAACAAAGAAAGATATTATGAAGATTTAACACAAGATGAAATTAGTAAAATTATATTAATTATTACAAAAAATAAAATATATAATTATTTTATAAATGGAACCAAAACAAATTCTTATTATTTCTTCTATAACTGAACAAAAAATTGTAAATGGTACAATAGATGAAAAAATAGCTTATTTTTTAAGAGACCCATCAAATATAGATTTAAAAAATGAATTTTTTGGAGTAAATCTAAATTATACATTCTGTTTAGGGTCACCCGAAACAGTAAATACATTTCTATTTAATCCCAAAAATGAAATAAATTATGATTTTATATGGTTTGCTGAATGTATTATGTTATCATCTATATTTACACGAATATATTTAAGGGATGTATTACAAAAAATTATTGAAAAATTGAAAATAGATGGAATAATAATTTTTACAGTACCTAATGGATTAGTAAAAAGATATAGACCAACATCTTCTGCAATATCATTAACATTACCAATTACAGATTTAATTACTAATAATAAAATTGCATATAATACAGACAATTATAAACAATTTTATGAAGAATTTACAAGGTTTTTTAATGAAAATTTTGATTTAAATGAGAAGAAGCATATTATATACAGACGTAAAGTTGGATCTGGTAGTGCATTAAAAAAATATTTAAAATATAAAAAAAAATATTTACAATTAAAAAATAAGAATTTTAATTTATAAAAATTATATATATAAATATTATATGGATAACGACACAATCCTTGAAATTAAAGAATTACTTAAAAATATTGACTATCTTGAAATTAATCTTTCAAATCAATTTAATAAAAATAATAAACAGTTATTAACTTTAAAAAATAATATAAATGATATTAATGAATTATATCATTTACTTTGTAAACAAATTTTTTAATAATACTAATTTATAAAATAAATTTATAAATTATTCAGTTTTTCTAACATTGTATTTAATTTTTCATCATCAACTACTTCATAACCATTATTCATTTTGTAAATTATTGAATCATAATCAATTAATAAATCTAGTATTCCATTTGTTAATTGTATTTTTTTATTTGTTTCTTCATTATTAATATTCTCATTTAATTCATCTAATAATACAATATATTTATCTTCTTTTTCTTTAATCTTCTTATTAATCTGTTTAAATATATTAAAACTTTCACTAAATTCATTATAATCTTCTTTAAATGTATAATATGATGTCTTTATTGCTTCCATATTTTCTATAACATACTCTTCTGATAATGCTTTTTCTATAAAAAATTTAACTAATAAATCATTAGCTAATTCATTTACTTTATCATATTGTTCTTTAATTGTATTATATTTTTCTTCATTATTATTATTATTTTCTATTTCTATTTTTATTTTTTCTTGATAATAAAAAATCTTTAGTTCTTTATTTATATCATTTAATTCATCAATTATATTTCTAACATATTTAATATGTTCTACATACTTTTTATTATCTAATTCTTCATCATATATTTCAATACCTTTAGTTTCTTTATGATTATCAGCTGAATCTAGATTTTTAGTTGTTAAATTACTATTAATAATTATAAACATACTATAATTGGTTTTAAAATCAGTTAATAATTCTTTGTATTTTTCTATTTCAATATCTTCATAATTTGTATTGTCAAGCCATGATTCTATTTCTTCAACATTCTCTTTTACTTCATTTTTTATTAAATCAGTTATTTTTAATTCTTCACTTGCTAAATTTTCTAATATTCTTTTACAATTTTCTTTTAATTGCAAAAATGACTCTTTTTTATATTTATCTATTCTATCTATTTCATCCATCTGTCTAGCATTGTCAATAATCTTATTTAATTCCTCTTCTGATAAATTATTCTTATTACTTGATATTTGTATTACTTTCTTATTTAATGAATTATTCAAATCTTCTGCTTTTATTTTAATTATTCCATCTGAATCTATTTCAAATGTAATCTGAATTTCGGGTATTCCTCTCTTTTCTTTTTCTATCCCACTTAATACAAAATTACCAATCAAAAAATTATTTTTTGTTAGCTTTCTTTCACCCTCATAAATCTTTACTATAATTGTATCTACAAAATCAGTATCTGTAGTATATTTTTTATATTTTTTAACTGGTATAATTGTACCTCTAGATATTAATATATCCATAATACCACCACTTGTTTCTACTCCAATAGATAATGATGTTCTATCAATTAATAATAATTTATCTTCAAGATTATCCTTATTATTTATCATATGACCGTGAATAGCTGCTCCAATTGATACTACACAATCTGGATCTATAGAACAATTAACATCCTTATTATAAAATCTTTCTACATTATATCTTATAATTGGTATTCTAGTCATACCACCTACCATAATAATTTCATCAATTTCAGATTTTTCAATATTACATATATCTAATATATCATTTAACGGTTTTATTGAAAAATTAATTAAATCTTGACATATCTCATTAAATTTCTCTCTGGTAATTTCTATTACTAAATCATAATTTGTATTATTATAATTGTAAAAATTATTTATTTTTATTTTTGCTAATAAATTTTCAGTTAATGTTATTTTAGCCTGTTCTGCTAAGAATTTTAATTTCTGTAAATTTTCTTCTTTTATATTTTTCATAAAATTATCTATTATATTTTTATTATCTGTTTCTTCTATTATAAATAATTTGGTATCTATAAATAATTTGGTATCTATAAATTTTTTTATACAATATTCCATAATAACTTTATCAAAATCTGAACCTCCTAAATTTGAATTACCACATGAACCTAATACTTCAAATACTCCTTCAGATATATTTAATAAACTTATATCTAACGTTCCTCCTCCAAAATCATATACTAGTACATTAGAGCTCTTTGACATATTCTTACCTAAACCATAACATAATGCTGCAGCAGTTGGTTCATTAATTAATCTTAGTACGTTAAGATTAGCCATTTCAGCACACTTTTTTATTATTTCTCTTTGATTCTTATTAAAATAAGCTGGAACAGATATAACAGCATCTTTAATAATTATTTTAATATCTTTATTTTCACTATCAAATTTTTTAGATAAAAAAATTTCAGATTTATGTTTAAAAGACATAAATAATTGTGTTGCTATTTCTTCTGGATAGAAGTAACTATTATCAGTTTCATTATAAATTTTAACATAATCATTCTCATCACCTATTATACTATAAGCTAACATATCTACCATTTCTTTATTCAATTCACTATACTTTTTACCTAATAATTTTTTAATTTCATAAACAAGAAAAATAGATTTATTTTCAATATTATTAATATTTGTTTTTTCAAAAATATTTTTTCTCATATAAGCTTCTTTTCCAATAATTTTTTTTTTATCATTAATTTCAATAACAGATGCTATAGTATTTGAACCATCAATATCGGGAATAATAATATTTTTATTATTGTACCAAACTGATAAACATGAGTTTGTAGTGCCAAAATCTATACCTAAACATAAATTTAAATTATTCATTATTGATTATTAATAGTATATATTTTTAAACTATTTTTAAACAATATTTAATTATAAAATAAATTAAATTTAAATTAGAAAAATATATAAAAGAATATTAAACTAAATGACCGGAGGATTAATACAAATAGTAAGTTTTGGTAATCAAGATATAATGTTAAATGGTAATCCTGAAATAACCTTCTTTACTACTATATATAGAAGATATACGAATTTTGGTAAGAATTTTATATTATCTAGTTTTGATAATGAAGTTGGTTTTAATAGAACTTCTACTCAGATAATATTACACAATGGCGATTTATTAAGTAAAATAATTTTACGAATTAAATTACCAAATTTTAATCTTAGAGAATTTATAACCTTAGTTGAAACAGAATTAAATTTTGAAAATAAGAGTAATAAACAAGATGATATATTACTTTTAATTAGTTATTCAGAATATATAGTTCAATTTCTAAACAAATTAAGATATTACAGTAATTTATTTTTTTCAGAAAATTATCCTAAAACATACATAACTTATATTAAAGATTATAATAAAGTCATTCTAGATAATTTTACTACTGATGAATTTAATTACTATTTTACAATAATTAATTATATTTATTCAAACGGTGATAATACTGAAGTTAATACTAATTTTTTTAAAAATAATATAGATTATTATAAAAATGCTTCTATGTATACGATTATAGATGGTGAATTGATATTTTTATATGGTGATTATAATTATACACAATTAAGTTATGAAGGTTTTAAATTTACAGTTTATGATAATTTAAATACACTTGAAAAAGTTAATATTCAAGTTTATAATTTAATAAAAAAATATGTTAATATAAATTACAGTATTAAAGGTTCTTGGGTAGATAAGATAGCAATTTATCTTTTTGAAAGTATTGAAATTTATATTGGTAGTAATTTAATAACTAGATTAAGTGATAATTATAATAATATTTATGGTGAATTAGCTTATCAAAATAAGGATGTTTATAATGAATTAATTGGAAATATAGATTCTTTAATTACACCTTCAATTGAAAATAAATTAAATATAGTTTTATATTTACCACTTCCATTTTGGTTTAGTAGTAGTTATGGTTTGTCTTTTCCACTTGTATCTTTACAATATAATGATCTACAGTTAAAAATTAAAACAAAGAAATTATCACAATTATTTTATTTAACTATTGATGGAACAATAAATAAAAATTTAAACACTAGAATTATAGAAAAGTTTTTAGAAGAAGAACAAAATATATTTTCTAATAATCTAGAAATAACAACACTACTTGAATATATTTATTTAGATGCTATAGAAAGGAAAAAATTCGCACAAACAGGTCATGAATATTTAATTACTCAACAACAATATGTATCTTATAAAGATGTAGTTCAAAATACTTCTTCTTTTGAAATTAATTTTTTTCATTGTTGTAAAGATTTATATTGGTTTTTAACCACTAATTATAATTATTTTGATATTATTAATAAAAAAATGTATGATAAATATTATCTTAATTTACCTTTAATTTATTCTTATAATAATAATAATTATATCAATTATCTTAATTTGTTATATAACAGTTCTAGTAAATTTGATTTAGTTGATTATTTTAATGTAATTACTAATATCAATAATGAATTTGAAAATAATATTTTTGATTTTGATAAGGTTGATAAAGATTTATTAACACTCTTTTATAAAAATAAATTATTATATAATCCTATTAATTACTCTATATTAAGATTAAATGGTGTTTCACTAGCATCATATACATCTGAATATTTTAATTACGTACAACCATATAGTTATTATAATAGTGTTCCATCTTTAGGAGTTAATGTATATTCATTTTCACTAAATCCTTTAGAAGTTCAACCATCCGGTTCATGTAATTTTAGTAGAATTCCAAAAATATCATTAGAAGTTAATTTGTTAAAAAATATAAATGATTTTATTCTTAATAATGAATTAAATTTAGAAATTATTGGAACTAATTATAATATATTAAGAATAATTGGAGGAATAGCCGGTTTAGCCTATACATATTAATGGAACTAATTATAAAATATTATTAATATTTTTAGAATAATTGGAGGCATAGCTGGTTTATGCTATACATATTAATTTTTTTATTTTTTATATATTTTAGTATAAATATATAAATATTTTAATTATTAATTATAATTAATGCCAAGTGGTTTTATTCAGTTATTATCAGTTGGATCAGAATATGAATATTTAAATAAAGATCCTCATATATCTTTTTTTAATGCAATTTATAGAAGATATTCAAATTTTTATATGACAACAGTTCAATTATATAATAAAGAATTTAGTAATACAAAAGATACTAATAATTTAAATAATTATCAAACATTTTCAATACCTCCTAGTGGAGATTTATTAACTAATACTCTTGTTAAATTAAGTTATAATAATAAAAATTATTTAGAAATATTAAAAACATATATAGATCAAATTGATACCAAAACTTATGATATATTATCATTTTATGATAATTACAATATATTAAAATACAAATATAGTAAATCTGAAATAATTAATTTTGAAATAATAAAAATTAATTTTTATGAGAATAGCTTAAATTATTTAACCATTTGGACCGCAAATACTTTTAAAAATAAAGATACTATATTAAATCTGATTAAATTTAATAATAAAATAGATATTCAGACTGATTCTACTAATAATTATTATAATATGTATTTAGAATATTTATATTATAGTTTTGTTTATTATGTTAATGCGAATAGTTTGAGTAATAATCAGCTATTGCTTAATATAATAGATTGTATAAATTATGATAAGATAGATTATATAAGAATAGATTTGAATGAAATAACATCTTATAAATTATACAGCCAAAATAAAGTTATCTATAAAAATTTTTATAATTTAGTTAGTGCTACTAATTATTCAAATAATATAAAAACTGAGATTAAAATTTTTGATACAAATATATATTACAAAATTAAAGCCGAAGATATAAGTAGTTATAATAATTTTATAAATGAAAGTATTAAAAAAGTATCAAAATTTATAGATATTGAAATTATAACAGATAAAAAAACAAGTAAAAATATGGTTATTTCATACGATGAATATATTAAAAGTTTTAGAACTAGTAAGATAAATACAAATAATATAATATATTTACCAATAATACCATCAAATACACGATTAATTATAAACTATTATCCTAAAAATATATATTTTGGAAATACTGATAATTATGATTATAATGAATCATTAATATTGATTGAAAAAAATCATATTAAAATATCAAATTATAATTTAATTAATAATCTTAGTTTAATTACATATATTAGAACATTTTTAAAAATAAGTTGTATTACAGAAATTGATATTTTAAAATTTTTAACTAATGTAAAAGATTCTAATTTTTTATTTAATCTAGAAAATTATTATTCTAAAAATAATAATAACATTTTATTTTTTAAAAATATTCTTGATATACTTGTTAATAAAGATGTATTAATATTTAGTAATTCATCATATAGATCCCTAATATTTCTTTATGAAAATTATGTTTATCAAACTAGTAAAATGAATTCCTTTTTTTATTCTAAAAAAATATCAACAATTCAAAATATTATTACTCTTAAAAACATATATACAAATATAATAACATCTATTAATTCACTTTATTTATCAACAGATGGATTACTTAATTTTAGTATAAATTCATCTATCTTTCTAAATTTTTTAAATCAAACTAAAAATGAATTTATTACTTTTAATGAACTATATAGTATTATCGCAAATTATGATTATAATAATTATTTTTTTAATAATAAAGCAACAATAACTTTTAATAGTCCAGATAATACTATTTTATTGAAAGAAAATATATTTTTATACAATTTTTTTATTATTATTCTTATTAATCTAATCTTAGCTTCAATTGAACCTCTAAGTTCTATATATTACAATTCATCTAAAATAATAAATGCTGAACTTCAAATTGATACTGATAAATTTAATATTTATAATAATCTAGGAAAATACAAAAATATATTAAACTCTTTTACCTATTCATTAAACATATTTCCTTTAACTAGTTATTTATATCTTAATCAAACAACTGATACAACAATAGCTATTTATACATTTACTAATATTGAAAAAGAAGATTATTATAATAATATTTATGATAGTATATTAAAATTATTTAATATTTATGATGAATTATATGATACAAATATATATAATAGACTTGAAAATTATACGATTGAAGATATAAAAGCAACAATAAATTTATTCAGTTTTAAGTTTATAGACATTATTGATAATTATTATAGAGATAATGATTTTTATTTAAAATCTATAGCTTTAGAAGATATTAATTCTTTATTTACCTATTTTTTTAATAATCAAGCAATATCTTATGCAAATGGAACTTCTAATGATTCTACTATATTAATAAAAATTTTTGAGAAAGCTGATAAACAATTATTTGGAACTTCATTTTTAACATTTATTAATAGTAAAGCACCTAATTTAGCAGCTAATAATTTATATATTTATAAGTTTTTATTTATTGTAAATTCACCATTTTATCGTATTTATTTATTAATTAGATTTCTTTATACATTTAGTGATAATGAATTATCAGCCGATTTTATAATCTTAAGAAATTATCTAACTTTCTATTTAATAGTTTATATATCTGATAAAGTTAAAGCAGAGAATTCAGATATTAAATTTCTAAATTTTAATATTTCTGATAATAATTTTGATAATTTGGAATTAATAGATAATTTTATTTCGTATGATGAAATTAATTCAATAAGTGATGATAAATTATCAAATATAATTAATAATATTGATACAAAAAATTTGTTAATTTATACTAACTTTTATTTTATTAAATCATTTATAAAAGTATCTTCAAATATTGATAATATTTATCCTAGTATTTATAATACATTAAAATATAACTATGATGATTTAATTTTTAATAATTTAATTACACAAATTCAAAATAATAATGAATTATTTTTTGATATCGATTATATAAATAATTTTTTGAATGTATTTTTTGATAAAAATAATTATAATCTTAATGAAGTATTTAGTTTAGTTTTAAATATAGATATAGTAAATGTACAAAGTGAAATTTTAAACAATAAAATTGCTAAAGATTGTTATTATTCGGCCTATTCATTAGGTACATATTTTGATAATACAAATAAATTAAATATTGATACAATCAACAATATTTACAACTTATATTTAAATTTTAACTTGATATCTAATTTTAACGATTTGTATTTAATTAAAACATTTGATGTTAAAAGATATCAAGATTTTATTAAAAAAGATAATATACTTGATGGATTTAATTATTATGATACTCTTTACAATGGTATAAATAATATAGCTACTATTAAGAATATTTATAATTATTATGACGAAATAAATAATTCAATTTTAAAGTATATATTAGATAATTTTAGTTATTTAAACAATTATTATATTTCAGTTGAATTATTTAATTTATATTTAAGCTATTTTAAAGATGTTTCAGATTTATTTAATTCAACTAATGATACTAATATTAATTTGTATAATTATTTACCAAATAAGTTGAATACATATAAAAGACTAATTACAAATAATAAAATTATTATTGTTTATTTTCTGTATAAATCTTTAATAGAACAGTGTCTATTTCTTGATGTAAAATATTATATTGAAAAAGTAAATTCTATAAAAATTTATAATTTAAAATTTAAAAATTTTGTAATAGATAAATACGGATTTTATATTTATACTGATATTTTAAATAAACTAGTAATTAATATAACAAAAAATATTACTAATCTATTTTTAGATTACAGTAGGGTTGAAATATTTTATATCTCTAATGATATCTCTCCAAATTTAACCAATTTTATAACATTGTCAAAAGATTTTTATTTAAGTAATTATGTTAACGGACCAAAAGAATATTACGTACAAAATACAGAAGATAAAATATATATTACAAGCACTGAAAGAGTATATATAAAGAATGAATTTAATAATTTTTTTATAAATTTATTTGAAAGTAATTTTGATATACAAGTATTAACAATAGGATTTTATCAAAATTTAAAAAATTTATTATCAAGTTTAACTAATGAATTAATAATTTATTTATTTTTTGTTTTAAACAACAATTTAATTAATTTAATTATTGAAACAGATGTTAATAAAAATCTCAATGAAATAAATCAATCAAATAAGAATGATTTTTATAATACTAGTATTACATTTATTAAAAATACTTATGATGATATTCAAAATTTATATGATAATAATTTTTATAATCTTGTAGATAAAACAAGCTTAATTAATAAAATATTTGAACTAGTTGCTAATTTTTTTGGAAAAAATAATATTAATTATTATAATATTCTATATTACAAATATGATATTACTTTTGATAATACTGTCTATGATATTAGAATTAGTATAAATAATCTTATTAATAATAAAATATCTTATTCTACAGTTTGTGAAAAAGAAATTAACAGATTCTTGTACTATTATATGACTATGTATGCTACAAAACTATTAAAAAATATATCAACTTCAAGTATATTAGAAAGTATTAATTTCATAAAAAATAATACAACCTATGATTATGTTAAAATGTATAATCAGATATATAAAAATAGCTCTAATATAGTATATGAAGAAAATTTAGAAATTTATCAAAACGAGCAAGTATTAAGTTTATTAAATATTGATTTTTTTACTGATAAATTATCTACAATTAATAATGCATATTTTGTTGATTTTATATCTAGTATGTCAACTAATTATTTTACAGATTATCTATACTTTTTCAATTATATGAGTAATAATTTAGGACCTGTTTTTAATAATATTTTAATTAATAATTTAAATGCTTTTGATTATTTTACAAAACTAGATAATATTAATGAACTAAACGATTATGTAAATAAATTTTTAACCTTAGAAGAATATTTTTCACCCTATTATATTTATGATAATATTGTTAAATATCGTTTTAATAGTTTAGACATTGATACAACTTTAGAATTTAACATTGATACATCGTTAGAATTAATTACTGAAAAAACTGTAAAAAAGATTGTTATATATTTATTCATGTTATATTTAATATTACAGAGATTACCAATTTATATAAATGAAAATTTAAATTTGAGAACTAATTACATATTAGAATACAATATAATTACTGATAAAATATCATTTTTAATTGGTGATGTTTTAAATCCAGAAATTATAGCCGATCTTAAAAAGTTAATTTATGATATGTATAGTTTAGATCCTAAATATGACTATATTACGAATTATTACGCATATAATGATGTATATATTATCAACGTTATTAATAATAATTTAAAACAGATTAGAGTAAATAGTTATTTAGATTTTGCTAGAAATTATATAAATTCATATACTAATAATATAATTTCTATTAATAACAAGTCGTCATTTTTAAATTTGGTTAATGAAATTAATAATATATTTAAGTATGATGCTATTTATAATAATTATCAGTTATTAATATATTCAGGTTTTATAGATCGTTATTATTATGAATATAATTTATATGATTTTAATAGTTATACATCTATAAGTTTAAATAAAAATACATCTAATTCTTTATTTTTTGAAAATTTAATTTATTATTATGATAGAACTGATTTATATAATATTAACATTTTATTAATTAGATTTATCTTATATTTAGAAGCATTTGGTATAGTGTTAAGTAAAACTCAAAGAAATAATATTGATGGTATAATATCTTATACAAGATTAAATGCTGTAAATATTAATCCTACTCTAGAAAATATCAAAGGTTATAATGGTTATAATGATTATTTGTATATGTATCAAGAAAATAATAATTATACAAATTCTAATAATTATTTAATGAGAAATGATATGTCATGGACTTATATTTTAAATTTAATGGTAAATAGTAATGATAATAATTTATCATTAATTACTCCTATAGATTATGATTATGATACTGCTTTTGTTAATTTTGGCAATATATATAATAAAAATATCAATCTATATAAAAAATTTTATAATTACAACTATAATTTTTATATGTATCCAAATAATTATGTTGGTATTTACCAACAGAAAGAAGTTTTTTATAATAAAATATTAACAAATCAAAAAAATTTATTTAATATTAAGAGAACAAATTATAATTTATATAAATTACTATTTAATAATATAATATTAACAAAGTATTCAAATATATATTTAACATATGATACAACATTTTCAGATTCTTATTTTATTCCAATTTTTATTGAAATTATTAATTTATACTTATCTTATAAAAACATTTATGTATATGAAAATGATAAATATTTGAATACATATACATTATATAATTATTTTAAAACAAAAACAATTTTAAATAGTAATTCAACAAATTTAGAAGGTTTAATATCAATAGTAAACGAAATATATTTCTATCAATTATTTAAGGTGTTGTATAAGGATTATAATAAAAATACAGTACAATTAGAATATGTAGATTTTATAGTTCAAATTAGTAGTGTTTATAATAATAATTTTGTATATATTAATGGTTATAATTTATTAACTAAATTAATTATACAGTTTACACTTGTTATTGATTATTTAAATAAAACACAAAATTATGGTATTATATATGATGATAATGTTGATAATATCAATACAATATTTGATACAGTTAATAAATATTTAATATCAAAAGAAAATATTAATAATTATATTTATGTAGAAAAATTAGGATATTTACTTGATATAGTTGAATATGAAGAATTATTAGACTTGCTATCAAATAGTATTCAAACAATGATATTATATGAAGACTATAATTATGAATATTATTTAAATTTAGTTTATGTAAATAATTTTAAAAATAAAAGTTTTACTACTTATGGTGATAGTGGTGATAGTGGTGGTAGTGGTAATAGTGGTGGTAGTGGTAATAGTAATAAAAAGATTTTATCCTTTTATGAGATAAGTTATACAATTGGTAATTATTTAATATATATAACAAAAAATAATGATATATTTATTAATAAAATATTATATAAATCACTTGAAGAATATTTTGATGATAATATGTATAAAAATTATGCTTTAGAAATAATAAGTTTATTATTTAGATTAAATAATGATAATTTTTATGGATTAGTTATTCAAACATATGATAATACAATAAATAATGAATTATTAGAATTGAAGTTAACATTTCTAAATTTATATTTTATTAAAATGTCGGATAAAACTACTATTAATCAAAATACATTTAATCAGATAAATAATAATTTATTAATTTTGTATAATATTTTTATTTTATTAGAAATGTCAGCTTTTATAAAAGAAGAGATATATTTTAATTTATTAGAAAGTGTTATAACTATTTCCCAAACTATTATATATGAAAATAGATTAATACCAGTAATTAATATGGTTAATGATGTTTTAACTAGTATAGAATATTCAAATTATGTAAAACAATATAATATTTTAAATTACAACAAGGATATATTAAATAGTAGTATTAAACTAACCAGAGATTATGATATCAATAATTTCAATAACATAGTTGCTGATTATGATTATAATAATATATTTAATATTATTTACATTAATAATTTGTATCAGACAGCAACAAATATAAATGTTAGTTTTTTTGGTAATTTCATATTAAATTTATTAAATAAGGATAATTTACTAACATACTATTCAGAATTAGAATTATCAGATCAAACTTTGATTAAGAATACGATAAATATAATAATTAGAATGATAAATGTATATTTAGAAAAGTTTAAAGAATTATACGGTGGTTATTATAATAATATTGACAGTAAGTTATCAATAAATGTATTTACAGATTTTTTTAATGAAGAAAATAATTATGATAAGAACACAAGTATAAATATATTTACATTAATTTACACTAACTTTTCAGATGATTTAAATAAGATAAATTTTCAAATGTTGGTTGTACTATTTTATAATATTTTTATGTTGATATATTTATATAATTTTGGTAATACAATAATAGATGATATTGACAAGATAGTATTATATTTATGTAATTTGATATACAAAAAGATATTAATATATTATGATAATAAAACTAATACTACAGAATACATAGAAACGGAAATATTTTTTAGAAGATTAAATGTATTAATTTTTAATAATTACAGTAATCCAGAATTAATAGCATTATGTTATAGTTTTTTCAATACGATTATAAGTAATAATTTAAGTAAAACAGATGATACGGTTATAACAAATATAAATAATTTTATAAATAAAACTTATAATGGATTAGATGAATACAAAGTAGATAATTTATTTAATATTGATAATTTTTATAAAAAGAATATTAAAAATAATAAGATAATAATTTTTAAATATTTATTAGATAAAGTTTTTGATGTTAATCAATCTATTTTAATATTGTTTATAAAGAGTATTATACCAGATGATTTAGTAAATATACAGCAAGATTATATTGTTAGATTAAAAAATAAGACGAAAGGATTTGTAAATAATGATGGTATATTAAAGATTATAGATAAGATAGAATTGTATTTTAATGATGAATTGATAGATACATTAAGTAAGGATATGTTATTAATATATTATAGTTTTATAGAGAATATTAATAAGATTAGAACATTAAATGAATTTTACGGTAAAGATCAAGATTATATGGTATATGGTTTACGAAATTACATATTAAATTACAGTAAAGATTTTTACATACCGATATATTTTTTTTATAAAGAGATATCTAAATCATTATCCTTAATATCATCAATGTATGTAAATAAATATATAAAAGTTAAGATAAATAGTGAAAATATAATAAAATCATATTACGGTGCATCAGTGATAGAGAAAGGATTAGAATTATCATTATTAGTTGATTATATATATGTTGAGAAAGATGAAAGAAAGAGTTTAACTGAAAAGAGGATAGATAATTTAATAAATACACATTATAATTTTCTAGCATCAAAAAAATATGAACCAAATAATAATACTTTTAATATAGATAATACTTTTAACAGTAATGATACTATAATATATTTAAATTTTGAATTTAATGAAATGACAAATTTATGTTATCAATTATATTGGGAGTTAAATCTGTATATAAATAATATTAAGGTTAATAATATCATAAATGTTAATGATCTAATATTATCAACTGTTATATATTTTGATGATGCGCGAAGAGACGGGATTAAAATAATTGATAAAAGAAATTTTAATAAGATTACAACTACTCTAAATAAGTACAAATATTGTACTAGAGCAAATGAAAATAATATTAATACCTATAGTTTTTCATATGGACCTAATAATATTCAACCAAGTGGTGCAGTAAATTTATATAAATTAGATAAATTTACGATAGAAATAGCTATAAATAATAAATTATTGGTTGAAGTTATAAATAGAGTTAGTAATTTTTGGACGATAGAGAGTATAGATTGGAATTTAAATTTACATACATTAAATTACAATATATTAAGATATCAATCAGGATTATCAGGATTATTATATAAGAGATTTATTAAAAGTTATTAATATAATAACACTAAGGTATTATCTATTTTCCACAATGGTTGTAAATTTTTATAATTACAACATATTAAGATATCAATCATGATTATTATATAAGAGATTTATTAAAAGTTATTAATATAATAACACTAAGGTATTATCTATTTTCCACAATGGTTGTAAATTTTTATAAAGAATTATTAATTATATTTATATATTTAAATATATAAATATTACAAGAATTATTTATGCCGGGTGGAGAAGTACAATTAATATAATAACACAAATGTGTTATTTCGCTGTAGCTCAGTTCGTTTTACTCACATTTATTTGATTTTAATATATTATCTATTTTCCACAATGGTTGTAAATTTTTATAATTACAACATTCAAATAATTCGTTTTCATTATTTAGATTAAATAATGAAATTGGTTTTATATGATCTATCTCCCATTTACCATAGTTATCAAATGTCATACCATCTTTTAATTTTTCTAATAAATATACTTCAAATTCTAATAAATTGCAACCTAATAGTTGTAAATAAGTGTATATTTTATTAACATTTTGTTTTAATAATGTTTTATATGTTGTTTTAGTTATATTATTAAATATTTGATTAATTTTATTATTATTTATTTTATTATAATATTGATTAATTATATTATTATTTTTACATTTATTTTTATAATAATTTTTAATATTTTCTTTTTTTATTTGTTCTTTATAATTCATTTTTACTAAAATATATATTTATAATTTAATATTATATATTTAAATATATAAATATACCAAGAATTATTTATGCCGGGTGGAGAAGTACAATTAGTTGCATATGGAGAAGAAAATATGTTTTTAAATGATAATCCACAAATAACATTTTTTAAAATAATATACAGGAGATACACTAATTTTTCAATAGAGACGATAGAACAGAATTTTAATAGTAATTTAGATTTTGGTAAAAAGTTTTCAATAGAGTTAAGTAAGATAGGAGATTTAATTCACAAGATGTGGTTAGTGATAGAATTACCAAATATACCAATATTATACGATATAAATAATATTGTTGATAAAAGGATAAGATTTGCTTGGGCGAGAAAGATAGCATATGCTTTAGTAAATTATATAGAAATAGATATAGGAGGGACTATTATAGATAGACAGTGGGGTGAATGGATGAATGTATTAAACGAGTTAAATATAACTAATTTTAATAATAATATTGATGAATTAACTGGTAATGTTCCAGAGGTATATTTATTAAAGACTATATATAATAGTAATATACCAAGTAGAGTATTATACATACCATTACATTTTTGGTTTTGTAAATATGCTGGTTCAGCTTTACCAATGTTATCAATAGAATATAACTTAGTAAGATGTACGGTAGAATTAAATAATTTTGATAGTTGTGGTATATTTTCACCAACAAATTATGTATATGTTTCATCGTATTTAGGAAATGGAATTAAAGATGAGCCAATATTACAGGTATCAGAATTAGGATATTCGTGGGGAATATATGATTCAATAGAGCCGTATAAAATAAATGGTTCGGATATATTATATAAATTATATTATAGAAAGATATCTGACGTGCCATTTATATCAACAACGTCTGCATATTATAGTAATTATTCAGCATCAACTATACTAGGTAATTTATTAAATCAGCCAATAGAAAATTATACGAGAAATTTCATATATGGAATGAATAGTAAAACAATATATTATCCTGAAGCGGTTAATAATTCTTCATTTAGATTTATATCAATTGAAAAACCGTATTTCATACCAACATTAGATTTATCAATTAGGAATGCATATTTATTAATAGATTACATATATTTGGATAAAGAAGAAAGAACTAAATTTTTCAATAACAGACACGAATATGTTATAGAACAAGTATATTTTTCAGGTAATAAAATTTTAAAAAATCTAAATAATAAAATAAATATAGAAGTAGTGAATCCATGTAAATGGATGGTATTTATGGGACAATTAAGTTATTATACTAATCAGAATGTAAGTGATTATTTTAATTATAATACAACATTTATGAGAAATTTAAGGGAAGAAATATTAGGTGGACCATTAATTAAGGATGCAAATATTACATTAAATTCTAATCAGAATAATCAAATTTTTGACATGAAATTTTATTCAAGATTAATGCCATTTTTATATTTCCCAAAAACATACAAAACAAATGGTTTTGGTATTTATACATATTCATTATATCCAATAACACCTTCACAACCATCAGGTTCAATCAATATGTCATTATTTAATAATATAAGTATTAACCAAAGTTTTAATATTGTAGATAGAAATTACAATAATTATATTTTTAAGGCTTACTTTGTAACTCATAATATATTGAGAATATATCATGGTGTAGGTGGTCTTATTTTTAGTAATAATTTGTAAACTATAATATATTGAGAATATAGTTTATTAGAGATTATCATGGTGTAGGTGGTCTTGTTTTTAGTAATAATTTGTAAACTATAATAAATATTTAATATAGTTTATTAGAGATTATCATGGTGTAGGTGGTCTTGTTTTTAGTAATAATTTGTAAACTATAATAAATATTTAATATAGTTTATTTAGAGATTATCATTACTCAGTATGGATCTTAAATAAGAACCAATTCCTTTTAGTTCTAAATCTTTATCAGCATAATCTTTAAAGTTTTCATAATAATCAGAAATTAATTTAGTCATTTTATTTTCAGTAATATATTCTCTTTCATTCTCAGGTAATAAATTAGATATTTTAAGATATTTGTTTATTAATAATACTTTATTTATAAGGTTAACTTCAGATTTTCTAAAATCTTCTAATTCTTTATTAAGTTTTTCCATTTCTTTAGGTGAAAGAGTTTTGTTTTTAGATTTCAAATTTTCAACTAATAGTTTAAGATCATCTCTAATTTGAGTAGCAAATTGAGGTACAATATCAGTAGTATCTAATACTATTTCAGTTTTTTTATTATCAGAACCACCACTTAATACAAATTGTTGGCCGCCTAATAATGGAAAAAAAGGTATACTCCTATGGTGAGGTAAACTTGCTTTTTCTATTTGTCTTTTTGCTTTGCTCCACCAGAATCGATCATATGGATTTGAAGATACTCCAGGAAGCATATATCTTTGTACATTATATTCTTCTAATTTTTTATCAGGGGTACCGCTATTTAAACCAGTATTATCATAAGTTATATGTGGATTGAGAAGATTAAGATTATTATTTACAAAAGCAACCGACATTTCTAATACTTCTCTTAAATTTAGTTTTGTTTTAATTTTTTCTTTTTCAGTAGAAGTTAAATCTGATGCGTCTATAACATTTCTTGACCACCAAGTCCAGTTTGGAAATTTATATACATTGCCGTGTACTGGTACCCAAGTTTTTTGTTTTTGAAATTTAAATCCTTCAAGTAATTTAACAACAGTTATTGGATTAACATTGTCAAAATTCGTATCTAATTGTTGAACTGTAAAATCACCTTTTTTAACTTCTTCAAAAAATCTATCAGAGTTTCCTTCAGCTAATATTTCAATTAATTGACAGCATTGTTCTTTATTCTTAAATTCAATAAATGAATTAAAACATTTACCTGCGGAATTAAATATTTTTTTAAATTCATCTGGATTTTCAATTGGATTATAATCTACCCATTTACCTTTTTCTTTTCTTTGTACTGTATTAGTACTTCTGTCCCATCTCCATCCATTTTTTAATAATCCAGGTCCTTTTTGTCCGCTTTCCTTAAAATATTTATTATAATCACCTGTAGCAAATGGATTAATATCATCGTCATCCTCATTCACTGATGGACCTTCATTTATAATTTTTTTAAGAATTTTATCATCACATGACATTTTACCTTCTAAATTATCAGCATCAAGATTAATTATATCATCCGCTCTTGATCCTCCCGCACCAGTTATTAAGTCTTTTAAACCGGCTGCTGTTGTTACAGCGGCACCTGAACCCTTAGAACTAAACCAATATGTAATACCTAATGCTGAAAGGGCATTTGGTGGAAGCGTTAGTAAAATTAAAGGATATGAGCGAGGTTTTCCTGTGGTATCATAACCAGCAGTATCACCTGATTTCTTTAAATTAATACGTAAAAATTTCTTTTTATCAGGTGTTGAATTAAACTTTAAAGGATAACTACCAGTTCTAGTATTTGTTCCGCTAGATAGTGTAAATGCTTCGGCATCTTCTTGTACAAATTCCATATAAGCATCAAATACTTCTCTTTGTTCTTCAGTTGCTGTTTGTTTATACCAATTCCATACTTCATTAATTTTTTCACTACCACCTTTTTGGCTCATTATAGGATAAGTTTTATAATATCTTTTAAAAACAGAAACATCAATCTGATTTTCTAATTCTGTTCTTAAAATTCTATCAAGATCTTCTATTGAACCAATAACTTCTTTAGTAACTTTTTTAAATCCACCAAATTGACTATCAATTTTTCTAATTTTAGAATTAAGAGTGTTTAAATATTCTTCAGTGTATGAACCGGCAATGTTATTAACATGATAAGGAACAAAACCACTGACTTCACTTTTAGATAATTTTATTATTTTATTTAATTCTTCACCACCACCTACTTGAGTAGCTTTTGCTACATCCTCAGCAGTAATTGGTTTAGTTGTATCTTTGTCTTCTTCTTTATAAACAATCGCTTTGAGAGCAGCATTCAATGGTTTAGTATCCCAATTATTGGATTTTCTATTAGGATCTACTATAGTTAAATTTGCTAAGACAGCCATAAAAGCTTCAATAAATTCAACAGGTAATTGTCCTGATTTTATAAAATTGTTAGTAGTATTTAAATAATTACTATTATCAAGATAAGCATCAATGGTTGATTTGCATGATTCTGGTACATTTTTATAAATAGCCGGATTAGATCCAGTGCAGTTCACAATTGCCCTTAAATAAGGATAAATTTTATCTAATAAATTTGATTCTATCTTTAACAGTGTACTTGACATTAAATTGTATATATAATTTAAAGAAAATAATTTTTTATAAAATAAATATAATTAAAATAATATTTTCTATATGATTTTAATTTTTTTATTAATTATATATATTACAACAAATGAATGAATTGTTAATTTTAATACTTGTTCTACTATTTTTAATAATATTTACTACATATACATCATGCAGTGAAAATTTCAGCATACAAGAAGAATCAATAAATGAAAAAATACCTTTATATATTTTTTTAAGTAATAGTTGTAGATTTTGTAAAGAATTTGAAAAAGATAAATATGAATCATTAGTAAAAGAATTAGGAGATATATATAATATTAAAAAAGTATATTTAGAAAATAATAAAGACTTGTTTCTTAAATATAATGTATTTCGTGTTCCAACTGCTATTATAGAATCAAATAATAAATTAAATAATAAAACAAAAAGTAAAACAGTAGTAGCCGACGAGATAACTAAAGAATCAATAACAAAAGCCTATAATAGTTTACTAGATCAAGAAAGTGGTAATAATTTATATATGGATATTAATAATAAAAAAGAATTAAAGATATTTTTATCCAAAAATTGTCCTCATTGTATAAATTATTTAAATACAGTTCATAAAAATTTAATGGAATTATTGAAAGATGAATTTAATATTAAACTAATATTTACAGATAACGATACTGATAATTTATTTAGTAGATGTCAAGTTCAATATGTGCCAAAAGCTATAGTTTCTCATAATGGTAAAGATAAAGAAGTTATAGGACCAATAAATTATGATAATATTAAAAAAGCTTCTGGTTATATAGACATTAAAGATGATTCAAGTATAAAAGATGAATCTAGTAATAAAAAAAAAATATTAGTATTTTTATCAAAAAGATGTCCTCATTGTATAAGATATGATAATGAAACTCATTCTAAATTATCTAATGAATTAAAAGATAAATATGAACTAGAGAGAATATATGATGATAATAAAGAAGGAAAAGAATTATTTAATAAATATGATATTAGATTTGTTCCAAAACTATTAATTATTGATAATTATGGTAAAAATAAAGAAATAGAAGGTCCATTAACTCGTGATAATATACTTAAAACGGATAAGATGATAGAACATGCGTTATTTAATAACGATGAACCAGATGAAATAACTAATTATAATAATCATAATAATAATAATCATTATATTGATGAAAATGATGATAATAAATCTTTAAGATTACATAATGCTAAGCAGGAAATTTATGAAAAATTAGAAAATAAAATAATAAATAAAAAAACTGATAAAAAAACTATTAATAAAACTGATGAAGAAATTATTAATAAAACTGATGAAGAAACTATTAATAAAACTGATGAAGAAACTATTAATAAAACTAATAAAAATAAAATAATTATATTTTTATCAAAAACCTGTCCTGGTTGTATAAATTATCTTAAAAATATAGAAGATAAATTAATTAAAGAATTTAGTAACGAATATATTATTGAAAATAAATTTATAGATGAAGATTCAGATTTATTTATAAAACATAATATTGAATATGTTCCACAAGCAATGGTAATTCATGATAATAAAAATATAAAAATAGACGGATCTATAAGCATCGAAAATATTAAAAATACAATAGAAAAACTTAATAAAGAAGAAGGATTTACAAATATTGATAATAATGTAGAATTATTAGTATTTTTAACTAAAACATGTCCTCATTGTATAAATTATGATAATATTCATATGAATTTAGAAAAACAATTAAAAAACAGATGTAGAATTAGAAAGATATATGCAGATAATGATAAAGATAATTTATTTGATAAATATGATATACAATACGTGCCAAAAGGATTATTATTATCAAAAGAAAGATATATACCAATAGAAGGTGCATTAAATAATGAAACAATATGCAGATATTTAGATAAAATAAATAATTAGATATAAAAAATAAATTATAGAAATTATAATAAATGAACGAAAATTTTGTTGATTATTATAAAGTATTAAATATAGACATAGAAGCAACATCAACAGAGATAAAGAATAGTTATTTAAAATTAGCTAAAAAACATCATCCAGATCATTCAAATGGAGGAAATAGTAATTTATTTCAATTAATTTGTAATGCTTATGAATGTTTATATAATAAAGATAAAAGGAAAGAATATGATTTAATATATTTAAAAAGATCATTTGATGAATTAAAGGATGATACGTTAGTAAAATTTAAGGGAGAATTTAATGAATTTGTAACAACATCGGTTAAACCATTGAATAAAGACAAAATAGATGAAATATTTAGTGAAATATTTCGAGATACGGAAGAATTAAAAGAAAAGAAATTCAATGATACTGAATTAGAGAAGAGATTAGTTGATATAAGTTTAGAGAGAGAAACACAAGATATAGAGACGAAAGATGATAGTATTAAAGAATTATTAGAAAAAGAAAAAGAAATAGATTTAAATGATATTTTTGAATATAAAAAGAGTAAAACAGAAAATAATAATATAATTAATAAAGAAGTTGGAACAGTAGATTTATTATATTTTGATAAATTTGGTAGTTATGAATTATTAAACAGTAATACAAATGAAAATAATAGAGAGTATTTAAGTAATATCTATAGTAATATAGGTGAAATTAATGTAAATATGGATACAGAAAGAGTAAAGATTAATTATGAAGATATTAAAGAGTGGAAAAATAAGAAAAAATATGATAAAAAACTATCATCAGATGAAATAGAAGAATATATTAAAATAAGGAGATTTGAAGAAAATAGTTTATTAGAGGATGTTGAGAAAAATTTTGTAGACAATAAAAAAAAAAGAGAAATAAATTCTTTTATTAAAAATGAATTTAATGAAGAGTTAGAATTAATAGAAAAATTAGATAATATAAAAAAGAGAAATTAAATTTTATTTTTATAAAATTCTTCAACAGTATTATATCCATAACTATATAATACTTTTTTATCTTCTTTAGTTATATCAAAAAAATTATAATTACTAAAAACTTTAATTTTTATAGTATTTTTTTGATATTTATCATATTTACCAAAATTAAGTCCTTTAACAATACATTTTAAAACTTGTGTGATATATGAAGGAATATCTTCAAAAGTATCAATCACTGTATCTCCATCTTCAAGATAAATACCTATAACATCATCTAATTTATCTGTAAAAAAATCAATAGGATAATTATTAAAACATCCACCATCAATCCATATTTTATTATTATATTCAACCGGTTTAAAAATAAAGGGTATAGAACATGATATTTTAATAGCGGTTATAATTTCCATATCAGGTGTATTGATATGATTAAAGTAATATAACTTTGCATCATTTACTGATACACCAGTGATTATTAAATCTTTTTTAAATTTATTATATAATTTTTTAAAAGTTATTTTTCTACTAATATTTTTTTTTTTTGTTAATATAGTGATTACCGATATAAATGCATCTAAACTAGCTATACCAAAATGAGAATCATTAAAAATAGAATCAATATTATACTTCATTAACATTTCAGAATCAATATTATGTAAAATAGTAAAAATATCTTCACAATTATAACCAATTGATAATAAAAAACATAAACTAGAACCAATAGAAGTTCCACAATATACATCAGGTTCATCAATAATTTCAAGCTCTTTTAATTTAGCAACAGCTCCTAAAGCACAAAATCCTTTCATACCTCCGCCGCTTATAATTAATATATTTTTTAATTTACCATTATAAATAGGTATTTCTTCCATATTTATAATCTAATAATAATATATTATTAAATGGATAATATAAATATAAAAAATATTTTTATTAATAATAATTCTTACAAAAAAGAAAATAAAGATAATTCTTCATTTCTTTGTGAAATTAATACTTATAATTTAATTAGTAAAAATAAATTAATAGATGTTGTTGATGATAATTTTATAATTAATAAAATTAAATACGTACAAAAATATGAAAATGATCTTGTTATAGAAGTATATGAAGAAAAATTTAAAGAATGTCTTTTAAAAATAAATGACGCTATTGATATAAATATAACTGATATTTTTGTTACAGTTAGTAAAGGACATTTTGGATGTAAAAAATACTATTCTTACGATTGTCTTAAATATATTGAAGATAAATTAAGAAAAAAAAAATTTGAAACATTAATTATTTCTAAAACTGAAATATTTATTTCTTGGAAAAAATTATAAATTTAATAAAAAATTTATAAGAATAAAATATTTATTTTTTTAATCTTAGTACAATATCTATAAGTAATAAAATTATTAATAAACATATAGCAATATTCATAAAATTTAGTTCAATACATAACGGTTTATTTCGGTCATTATCATCTAATTTTTGTATAATTTTACTAAAATTTTCGTATTTATCATTATTATTAGTTCGTTCAGTAATATTTTTTAATAAAATCTCTAATTCATTCATGGATAAACTGACTACTTTATTTTCAGTATTAATATTAGATTGATTTGTAAAAGTTCTATTACTAGCATTAACATCTTGTATAACTGAGTTTCTTTCAACAATTTTATTAGAATTTGTGTTAACAAGCGTATTAACAAGTGTATTAACAGGTGTATTAACAGGTGTATTAACCAGTGTATTAACCGGTATATTATCTGAATTTACTGTTTGAAACGATTCTTGTACTTTTTTATTTATTTCATTTTGACATAAAGTACAAATTGTTATATGTCTTTGAGCTAATTGATAATTTGGATTTTTATTATCAATTGGATTTAAATATAAATGTATACATTCTCTGTGAGTTAATTTATTATTATTTGAATTTATATTTTTATTTGAATTTATATTTTTATTTGAATTACAACTATTATTATTATTTAAATGTTGTATAGAAGTTCCATTATTATTATTTAAATGTTTTATAGAAGTTCCATTATTATTATTTAAATGTTGTATAGAAGTTCCATTAAGATTATCTTCACTTCTGGCATTGTATGATCGCATACTATTTATAACATCTTGATTTTCAAATAATGAATCTTCAGAAGTAATTCCATTAAAAGATAAATCTTCTGAATTGATTCCATCAAATGTTTCTAAAAATTTATGGTCCATATTTTTAAAAGCATTATTAAAATCACAATAAGACATCCGAAATTTTTGGATATATAATTTTAATAGATAATTAATTTATATAAAAAAAATATATTTATAATTGAGTTTATATATAAAATATTGTTTCTTAATATATAATATTATATGACAGATTCTACTTCATCAAAAAGCTCACGGAGTGAAGATAATAATATAAAAAAAAAAGTATCATATTCAACTGATTACATGCCTAATTTATTACAAGACTCACAAAAAATGTTACCATTCGACCAACGAATATTATTTAAGAAACAAGAGTTTGATAATCATTCAACAAGTGATAGAAGAGAAAAAGATAAAAAAGATAATGACAGAGATGATTATTCACATAATTCTGATAAATTGAGCGATTATATGACAAATGATGGTGAAAATGTAGCAAATTCAGCATCTAATAAATATTCAAATACTCAATTATATGGTAATACAAATTCTTTTTTTTCAAATGGTAATCAAAATATTCAAAGTTATAAATCAAATAATGATGAAGAGAAAAAAAAAGAAGAAAATAATGAAAATAATGAAAATAAAGAAGGAAAAGAAAATATATTTAATGATAATTACGATGATTATAATGAATTATCACCGGATAAACAAATGTTAAAAAGATTAGATATGTTAAGAAAATTAGGTGAATTAGTTCAATATGGTGTAAAGTTATCACAGAATTATAATATGAATTCTGATTATTTTGCTATGAAATATGAATATGAATTACATAAAAATATTAGAGCAAAACAAAATTCAGTTAATTGGATGTCAAGTTTAATGTTAAATTGTATTTATGGTATTGAAATT